>ERZ869925.250-NODE-250-length-39344-cov-19.008221_pt1 | contig 39344 bp, 69 predicted proteins | sample MGYA00579311_ERZ869925 | MGnify/ENA primary metagenome ERZ869925 (study PRJEB32216, sample SAMN09231817) | wastewater metagenome | place: USA: Maryland | collected 2016-07-30 | study: EMG produced TPA metagenomics assembly of the PRJNA472060 data set (Reclaimed...
CTCTTCCGATCTCCAGACTTTTATTGCGAACCCGAAAAAAAAGGGTTAGAACACAAGTATGGCCAAGAAGCACCCCGATACCAAGCGTCTACCATCAAACAGCGCAGAGGCACAGAAGAAGGCAATGGCGAATGCCCTGGCCAAGCCTTTGGAACCACCCGCACATGTCCGCCTTCAGCCACACGAAATGCCCTTCTGGGAATCCGTTGTGTGCGCACGCGCACGCGAGAACTGGGACACGGCTGATCTTGAAGTGGCTGCAAACCTAGCCCGCTGCAAGTCAGACATCGAGATTCAAAACAGGTACTTACGCATCGAAGGTGCCATCGTGAAGAATGACCGTGGAACCCAGATCGGGAACCCGCGCTTTGCCGTCATCGAAACCCTGACCAGGCGGTCTATCGCCCTGTCGCGCTTCCTGCAGGTGAACGCTGCCGCGAAGAATGGCGATGCAAGGGACAGTGCAGCAGCTTTGGAAGCCGAAAGACTGGCACGCAAAGCCGTCCAAGGTGCCAAGGATGAAGCCCCAGCCATGCACGAAGGCGGGTCTGATCTGATTCCTACACCCGCTACCATGCAGTAAACGGCTGAAATATGGCTGTAAAAGTCCATGAAAACCCAGAAGAAACCACAGAATCTGCCGCAATAATCGTCAGAAACGCCGAAAAACTGCACGAAAAGCAGGACAAAAGAATCGAAACGCGTGGCGAACGAATGTGCCGGTTCATCGAAACCTTCTGCCGTGTACCCGAAGGCATGTTCGTGGGACAGCCGCTACGCCTTGACCCATTCCAGCGCAAGTTCATCTTGGACGTGTACGACAACCCGCACGGCACTGAACTGGGCATCCTGTCGACCGGCCGCAAGAACGCGAAGACCGGAACCATCGCCTGCCTTGTGCTTGGCCACCTTGTAGGACCGGAGGCAAAGCAGAACAGCGAGATCGTTTCGGGCGCATTGTCCCGTGACCAGGCATCCAAGGTCTACAACTACGCGTCCAAGATGGTGACGCTGAACCCATCGCTGTCGCGTATGGTGAAGATGGTGCCGTCGAAGAAGATTCTGATCGGCCTGCCGATGAACGTGACATATCAGGCCACCGCTGCGGAAGCTGCAACGGCAATGGGTGGTTCGCCCATCGTTGCGATCTTGGATGAAACCGGTCAGATCAAGGGGCCACACGACGCGTTCGTCGATGCGATCATGACATCGCAGGGTGCGCATGACAATCCGCTGTTGCTGATCATCAGCACGCAGGCAGAAAACGACACCGACCTTCTTTCCACGATGATCGACGATGCCCGCAAGTCGAAAGACCCACATATTGTCTGCCATGTGTACGAAGCGAAGAAGGGCTGCGACGTGATGGACGAAGAACAGTGGCGGGCAAGCAACCCGGCGCTGGGGAACTTCCGCAGTGAAACCGATATGCGCAAGATGGCAAAGCGTGCCAAGCGTATGCCGTCATTCGAAAACGCTTTCCGCAATCTGTACCTGAACCAGCGCGTGTCATCCTTATCGCCATTCATCACCATCGGAATCTGGGAAGGCTGCGGGGACGAACCGGCACCTATCGGGGAATGCGAAGTGCTATATGGTGCGCTCGATCTTTCCGGCCGCATCGACTTGACGTGCTTCCTGCTGATCGGGTGGGCGCGTGAGAAGTGGAACGTGTATGCATGGTTCTGGACACCGGAACAAGGTCTTGCCGAACGGCAGAAGGTGGACAAGCAGCCATACCTGACATGGGTGCAGCAGGGTCACATGCGCATCACGCCTGGTCCGAAGGTGGGATATGACTACGTGGCCAGCGAAGTGGGCGCGATCATCGACGGCCTGAACGTGAAAGTCATCGCGTATGACCGCTGGAAGATCGACGACTTCAAGCGCGAGTGCGAGAAGATCGGACTGGAACTTCCGCTGATTGAATGGGGTCAGGGATTCAAGGACATGGAATTCGCCATCGACATCGCAGAAGAAATCTTCCTAGGTGGGAACTTCCGCCACGGCATGAACCCAGTGCTTACCATGTGCGCGGCGAATGCGAAGGTGACGAAAGACCCAGCGGGCAATCGCAAGCTGGATAAAGCGAAGTCGACAGGACGCATCGACGGACTGCAGGCGCTAGTGATGGCAGCCGGTGCAGCGAAGCGAACTGCAGCAGATGACGAAGGTGACTTCGATCAATTCGTAAACGACCCACTTATCCTGCGATAGACAGAAGGCGCGTTCTGCGTTAGATTGCCCACAGCATTATGAAGGGGCTGATCATGGGTTTGTTGTTTCGACGCGTTTTCGGCAGAGGCATGGACAGCATGGGTTCACTTGCCACGCCGCAAGGCCAGCAGATTCCGTACCCGTCGACCTATCCATTCGAATCAGCCAGCACTGTGACCGTCGACAGCGCCCTTCAGCTTTCCGCTGTATGGGCATCCTGCAAGCTTTTCGTCGAAGCAATCAGCAGCTTACCCATCAAGGTTTATGACGTAGACCGTCGCGGCAACTACACCGAAAACAAGAAGCATGACATCGCCCGTCTGTTCACCGGCAAGATCAACCGCTGGCAGAACCGTATCGAATTCATGCAGACCATAGTCCTGTCGCAATGCCTTCGCGGCAACAGCTATGCGCTGAAGCAGACGAACCAAGGCGGGGACATCATCGGTCTTCAGCCGCTTGTCGCTGACCAGATGGACGTTGTGCTGTTGCCAGACGGTTCGATTGTGTACCAATACCTAGACGGCGAAGACGTGAAGGTGTTCGCACCACAGCGTATCTTGCACGTAAAGGGCATGGGCAACGGCCTGATAGGTCTGTCGCCACTCGACTACATGCGCAACAGCGTCGGTATCGGACAGGCTGCAGAAGGCAGCGTTTCAAAGATGTATCGCAATGGCGGCAAGCCGGGTGGTGTCCTGACCATTGACCGCGTGCTGAAGGAAGACCAGCGTGCTGCGGTGAAAGCAAACTTCGCAGGCCTGGCTGAAGGAACGGAAGACAACCTTCTGGTTCTGGAAGCTGACTTCAAGTACCAGCAGGTGAAGATGTCGCCCATCGATATGGAACTTCTGTCGACGCGCAAGTTCCAGATCGAAGACATCTGCCGCTACTTCGGCAGCATGAAGGAACTGATCGGTGCGGGCGAAGCTTCCGCCATCGCGTCATCGTTCAGCGAAATCCTGTACGTGTTCTACAAGACCGGCTTGCGCCCGATGCTCACCATGTTCGAAGGTGCGTTCGAAACCAGCCTGCTGTTGCCGGAAGAACAAGGCAAAGTGAAGATTGAATTCGACGCTGACGCATTCTTGCGCCTGTCGGAAGCTGAAATGATCAAGATGCTGAAGGAAAGTATCACCGGTGCGATCTACTCACCCGACGAAGCACGCGGCCGTCTGGGCTACGAACCGATGCCGGGTGGCAGCCATCTGTTCATGCAGCAGCAAATGTTCCCCATCGAGAAGCTGGCAGACCCCGAACGTCAGTTCGCAATCTCAGGCACGCGCACCACCGACACCACGCCGCAGGAAACTACACCGCAGGAATAGCCATTGCGCAAAGTCCGTGAATCCGTATAATGCGGACATGGAAAAGAAGTACGCACAGTTCGACGAAATGGAATTCAAGCTGGATGCTGCGAAGGGAACCTTCGAAGGATACGCCAGCGTGTTCAACGGCGTGGACTCGTACAAGGACATGGTGATGCCGGGCGCATACAAGTCGACCTTGGAAGACAAGACCCGCGAAGTTTCGATGTACTTCAACCACGTGAAATACCGCGCTGACATGCCGTCGCGCATCGGTAAATGGATGAGCCTGAAGGAAGACAATAAAGGTCTTCTGGTCGCTGGCCGTCTGACTGCAGGCCACCCCACCGCTGAAGCCGTGAAGGCTGCGATGGCTGATGGTACGCTGTCCGGCCTGTCGATTGGATACCGCATTCCAGAAGGCGGAAGTGTGAAGCGCGGCGGTATCCGTGAACTGCACAAGATCGACCTTTTCGAAATCTCAGCCGTCGATGACCCTGCCGACGCTGCTGCACAAATTGATCGTACCAGTATCAAGTCGATGCTGGACGACCTAAGAACCAAGTCAGATATTGAAGCCTTCCTGCGTGACGTAGCAGGGTTTTCGAAGTCTGCTGCGGTGGCTGTAATAAGCCAGTTTCAATCCGTACTCCTGCGTGACGCTGATGAAGACGGGGCGAAGAACGAACGACTGCTGGACATCCTGCAGAAGTTCAATACTGAGTCCAAACCTTTCATCACATTAGGAGTACCGAATTATGGAACCAAACAAAATTGAAGAACAGTTCAAGGCCGCGCTTGATGGCCTTGCTGCTCAGAAGAAAACCGTCGATGACTTCATCGCGGCACAGGAAAAGCTTTCGAAAGAAGGCAAGGAAACCGTTGCTTCAGCCGTGAAGTTTGGCGAAGAAAACGCAGCCCAGCTTGAAAAGGCAGTCGCCCGCATCAAGGACATCGAACAGCAAGTCGCTGAAGGCATCAAAGCCGGTAAGACGGAAGTGAAGCAATCTTTCGGTGAACTGTTCGCTGCATCTGAACAAGTGAAGAAATTCTTCGAAGGTTCACAAGCACGCGCACGTCTTGAAGTGAAAACTGCTGACGTGATGAACAAGAACACCATCGTGAACACGGACAGCACCACAGCACCACAACGTGTTGTTGGCGTTATCCCTGGTGCTCGTGATCGCTTAACTGCGCTCGATCTCATTCCGTCTTTGAACACCACGGCGAACGTGATCGAACACACCCGCGAAGCAACCTTCACCAATTCTGCAGCGGAAACGGCAGAAGGAAGTGCGAAGCCTCAATCAGCCTTGACCTTCGAACTCGTCACCACGAACATCGCAACGATTGCGACGTTCCTGAAGATATCGAAGCAGCTTGCGTCTGATGCGCCTTCGTTGGCTTCGTACATCAACGCACGCCTTGCCTACGCTGTTGAGAAGCGCCGCGATCAGCAGATCATCATCGGTGATGGTACCACCCCGAACGTGTCGGGTATCACGGATTCCGGCAACTTCACCGCCTTCACGCCTACTTCTGTGATCACCACGAAGCTTGATGGTATCGCGGCAATGGCAGCGCAGCTTGAAACCGCTGGCTACTATGCGAACGGCGTGATGCTGAACCCTGCTGATCTTTGGGCAATCAACATGCTGAAGGATTCAACCGGTCAATACGTGTTTGGCGACCCTCGCCAGTCACCTGTTGCTGGTCCTTGGGGTCTGGCTACCGTTTCGAACGTGGCTGTGCCTTTGGGCAAGGCCATCGTTGCTGACTTCTTCGAAGCGTACCAGTGGTGGAACCGCAGCAACACGGTTGTCGAAATGTTCGAACAGGACGAAGACAACGTGCAGAAGAACCTTATCACCATCCGTGCTGAATTGCGTGGTGCGCTTGAAACGCGTATCCCTGCTGCAGTGCGTTACGGCTCGATGATGGTGTAAGCCTTTAGGTCTAGCCATAGCACCTTGGAAGGGGTTGTCGGGAAACTGGCAGCCCCTTCTTTATTGCGACCATATATCGAACCGTGGTATGGCAGAAGGACTACAACCCTATAAAGGAAGGATACCGACATGTCTGGAATCGTAAAAGTAAAGGCACTGAGCGCATTCAGTGATAGCGTATACGGCAACATCGTGAAGGGTGGTTTTTACAAACTGCCAGCCGCACGCGCAAAGCATTGGGTCGACAATGGCCTAGGTGAAGAAATCGTCGTGCAAAAACTTGCCAAGCCTGCTAAGGTCGAAAACAAGGTGATCAAAGCACCGAAGACATCGAACAAGGCGAAGGTGACAAATGGCAAAGGTGGTAAGTCTAACGCTGGCAAAGGCACAGCTTCGCGTAACAAGTAGCGCGGAAGACGACCTAATCAATTTGTATATCGACAGTGCCGGGGAATACATCGCCAACTTCTGCAATCTGGATTCGGTAGATGATATCCCCGGCATGGACGTTTCACCCACGGAAGTCCCAGCCGATATACAGGAAGCAGCCTTGATGCTTCTGACTTCTTCGTGGGAACAGCGCGGCGCACTGATCGTCGGAACCATCGTGGCGGACAACCCGGCAGTGAAGAACAAGTTGTGGCCGCATCGTGAAAATCTTGGAATCTAATCTGTGACCACTGCAATCGTCATTGCAAATGGTCCTAGCCTCACGCAAGAAGACGTAGATGCGTGTCGTGGTCATGGCCGTGTGTATGCCGTCAAGGAAGCGGTCTACGCTGCCCCTTGGGCTGATGTCGTGTACTGCGCGGACGATGACTGGTGGGACTTGAAGGAAGGCCTGAAGGAATTCACTGGCGAGAAGTGGACGTGCAACGAACCGGCTTCACAACGTCATGCGCTTGAACACGTCGACATCGACTTCGACATCATCTGGGGTGGCAAGGGTGTGATCGCATCCGGTGGCAACAGTGGATTCCAGACCATGAACCTGGCCTACATACAAGGTGCGACGAAGATCATTCTGCTGGGATTCGACTACGGGTTCACCGGCACAAAGAAGCACTGGTTCGATGGTGGGCCACACCACCGCAGTTCCAGATCGAGCAACTACAAGGACTACCTGAAGCGCATCAACCTGGCCGCAGGGTGCATCGACATTCCGGTCTTGAATGCTTCACGTGAAACAGCGATAACATGCTTCCCAAGGATGCCGCTGCATGAATGTTTATAAGGTAGAAGACGAGATCACTTCGCCCAAGTTCGCCAAGGCGTTCGCAAAAGGCTGTGGTGGCCGCGTGCTGACTGAATACGCGGGCGGTGGATGGGCAGGCTTCGGAAGCCCAGTGAATTGGAATGATCTGCAGCAAGCAATAGCGACCGGCCATGACTGGTACTATGGCGATCACGGCTACTTCGAACGTGGCCAGTTCTATCGCGTGACGAAGAATGCATACCAACATACAGGCATCGGGGTTCCGAACTTCCGCAGGCTTTCGCGCTGGTATCAGCGTGCAGCAAAATTCCACAAGTCAGGCGGTAACATCATCATCTGTCCGCAGTCGCAATCCCACCTTGACCGACACGGCGCATCCAACTGGCTGGAAGAAACGCTGGACGTGGTACACCGCCACACAGACCGCGAAGTGATTGTGCGCTGGAAGAATGGTCAAGACGGACCGCTGGTGAAGCAACTGCCGAAAGCTTGGGCTGTTGTGTGCCATTCCAGCAATGCGGCCGTAGAAGCTTTGATGCACGGTGTGCCGGTCTTCGTGACCTCACCCATCGCGGCAGCTTTCCGTATGGGTAAGTCGAACCTTGCCGAAATCGAATACCCGTACTATCCTGACGGCAGATATGAATGGGCTGGCGTGCTGGCAGCGAACCAGTGGACGATGGCCGAAATTGAAAGGGGACTGGCATGGCGGGCGATGAAGGGTTGATCAAGTTCGATAGCTGGGTGATGCCAGGACACGAAGAACATCTGATCGAATGGATGTCGACACAGCAGCAGAAACATCATGGCCGTCTTTGCTACCAAGCGCACAAGTACGAAGCAGCAATGAAGTATGTCACCGGGCAGGGTATGGCCGTCGACGTTGGCGGTCATATCGGTTTGTGGTCTTTCCTGATGGCGCACGACTTCGAAACCGTACTGGCCTTTGAGCCTATGCCCACACACCAGCAATGCTTCCTTCGCAACCTGAAAGGCTTCGACAATGTTGCCTTACGTATTGAGGCGCTAGGTGCAGAACGTGGCATGGTGAAGGTCGAAACCCGCACGCCAAACAGCAGCGGCGATACCGGCATCGTGAAGGGCAAGGGCAATATCCCGATGATCACGCTAGACGAAGAAGACTTGCAAGACGTGCGCCTGATCAAGATCGACTGCGAAGGCTATGAAGCGAACGTGATCAAGGGCGCGGAACAAACCATCAAACGCAGCAAGCCGGTGATCGTCGTGGAACAGAAGGGCAAGATGTCCGAACAGTATGACCTACCGCAACTTGCCGCCGTGAAGCTTCTGCAAAGCTATGGCATGGTGCAGAAGCAAGAGATCAGCGGCGACTACATCATGGCCTGGGCATAATGGGCGCGGGTGATGAGATCATGGCGCTAGGCCGTGCCGAACTACAGCACATTGCAACAGGCCAGCCGTGCGCAATACTTGATCGCAATGGCAATCGTCGTGATCATGAACTGTGGCACCACAATCCCGCCTTCGACAAGAACGCGGAACAAACCATCACTGACGGTTCAGGTGTCCGACCTTACATCACCAGGTGGGAAGGCAATCACGCGATCTACAATCTGAAGTACCGTCCAAGGGCGGGCAAGGTTCATCTGACGATGAAGGAATACCAGTTCTGCTCTGACCTGGACTTCCCGTTCGCAGTCGTGTCACCCACCATCAAAGACAATGCCAGCCCAAACAAGGACTGGGGTGAAGACCGATGGGAAGAAGTGATCGACGGATTCCCGCTGCCGGTTCTTCAGCTTGGCCCGGAAGGAACCGAAGTTCTGCCGTCTGCAGTTCTTTATCGCACACCTACCATGCGCCATGCCGCTGCAGTTGTTGCGCGATCGGCCATAGTTCTGACGGCGGAAGGCGGCATTCATCACCTTGCCGCTTCGATGTCACGTCCGGCTGTTGTTGTGCATGGCGGGTTCACACCGCCTGAAGTCACCGGCTACAAAACGCACGTGAACCTGACCGGCAACACGAATCACACCGGCTGCGGCAAATGGGAAGCTTGCCCCCTTTGCATGAAAGCGCTGGATAGAATCACCCCTGCTATGGTAAAAGAAGCTGCACAGGGGATTTTATATGCAAGCGCACAGTCTTAAAGTTTTTGTAGGTTACGACCCACGCTTCCCAGAATCATACGCCGTCACCGTGGCATCCATTCGCAAGCACGCGCCGAACGTCGTGGTCAGGCCTATCGTTCTATCGCACCTGCAGGGAATGGGGCAGTACACGCGTCCCACGACAAAAGACGATGGCAAGCTGCACGACGTTATCAGTGACGCGCCTATGGCCACGGAATTCGCCCTGTCGCGGTTCTTGGTTCCTTTCCTGATGGGCTTCCAAGGCCACGCAGTATTCGTGGATGGTGACTTCCTGTTCCGTGATGACATTCGCAAGCTGGCAAGATTCATCCGTGCAGATCACGCGGTGTCTGTTGTGAAGCATGAGTACACCGACAAGAAGAAAACGAAGATGGATGGCCAGGCGCAATCGAACTATGAGCGCAAGAACTGGTCGTCGCTGATGCTGTTCAACTGCGCACACCCTGCGCTGCAGTACCTGCGTCCTGAGAATATCAACACCCTTCGCGGGCGCACGCTGCACGGCCTTGGCTACCTGAAGGATGAAGAAATCGGCAGCCTGCCAGAATCATGGAACTGGCTGGATGGTCACAGCAAGAATGCCATCAAACCGCTGGCCGTTCACTTCACACGCGGCACGCCTGAAATGGGTGTGAAACCAACTGCGTATGCCGATGAATGGGAAGCACAGCGGAAGGCAATCTACACATGCGAAACGTAGGCGCACTGAATCAGCAGATCGCACTGCAGGAATCCGTTGAAACAAATGACGGTGGCCAGCTTACGTCGGAATGGACTGACGTTGAAACGGTGTGGGCTGAAGTGATAACGCCGCACGGTACTGAAGCGTTGCAATCTGCCCGCGAGAATGCGCGAGAATCAATCCGTGTCCGTATGCACTACCGCGACGACGTGACGACTGCGTGGCGTTTCGACTGGATGGGGCAGGTATACTACGTCCAGCACGTAGATCGCAGCGAACGCTTGAACGGTGAACTATGGCTGACGGGGCAACTGGTAGGGGCTGAATAATGCGCGTGACTGTCCACACCGAAGGATTCAAGGAACTGCAGAAGGTCTTCAAGTCCTTGCCGCCTGATGTCGCCAACACGGTATTGGGTGAAGGTGTCATGGCCGGTGCGCGGCATATCGCCAAGTCTGCCAAGGCCGCAGCGCCAAGACATCAAGGCCAACAATCGCAAGCCAGCAAACAGTATGGCACCGGCAAGCAGAACATCAAGGCGCGTAAACTGAAGAAGCAATACAAGAACAAGCGTGCAGCTATTGTGACGCGTGGCCGTGCCTTCTGGCTGGACTTGTTGAACCGTGGAACCAGATACATTCCAGCTACGCGCTGGTACGAACGCGCATTCGAAGCTAGTATCGCGGAAGCCATGAAGATACAGAAGGCGTACATGGTAGCGAAGGTGACGCAGCTTTCACTGAAGGCAATTCAAAGATACGGGGCAAACAAGAAATGACAATGGAACGTGCGCTGTTTGAAGTTATCAAGGGCATCGCTGGTCTTGGCGTGGGTTCAGGTTCGACACCAGACCCTTACCGCATATATGCAGCCCTGGCCAAGAAGAACGCAGCCACACCGTTCATTGTGTACCAGCGCATCGAAACCACTCAGTGGCGGTCGATCAACGGACCAAGCGGAATCAGCCAGGCGCTGATGCAGATCGACGTGTACGACAAGCTGCCGCTGGACGTGAAAGAAACCGCTGACAAGCTTGCTGCTGCGCTCGATGGATACCGCAACACAGTGACGATTCCCGGCACAAGTCCCGCCCAGCAGATAAGATTCGCTGGCATATCGCTGCAGAATGCGGTAGACATATTCGACCAGACAGACCAGCCGTTCCTTCACAGGGTGTCGATGGATTTTCTGGTTACATTCGAACCATTAGGGAGTTAAGGCCATGACTTACAGTTCAACCGCACTCGAAACCCAAGGCTTTAAGCTTGAAATCGGCAACGGTTCTTCCCCGCTTGGATACACGGAAGTGAAAGAGATCGTAAGCTTCCAAGGCTTCGATGGTGAAGCGTCTGAAATCGACGTGACCCACCTACAATCAGCAGCAAAAGAATTCCGCATGGGTCTTCAGGACTTCGGCAACTTCGCTGTAGAAACGAACTACCTTCCTGCAGACCCTGGCCAAGACCTTGTACGCGCTGCGAAAGCCAGCCGCGTCATTCAGAACTTCCGCGCAACATTCTCAGACTCATCGACTGCGACCTTCACGGCGTTCGTGAAATCAGCGCCAGTGTCGGGTGGTGTAGACGCGAAGATGGATGGCAGCTTCTCGCTGCGTATTTCTGGCGATGTAACATTCAGCTAGACCATGACCGGCAATAAATACACCGGCGAAGTCCCTATCGAGATCAGCGGCAAGCCTTACGTGATGAAGCTGGACTGGCTTGCAATAGCCAAGATTCAGAATGACGTGGGACCTGATGCCTTGCGCACGACCTTCATCAACACCATCGAAGACAATGCCAAGATCGTACACCACGCGCTTGGCCACTATCATCCTGAAGTGACGCTTGATGATGTACTGAAAGCAGACCCTGCGCTGCCGATCATTCCCACCTGTGAGGCTTTGGACAACCTCGCGTGCTATGCATACTTTGGTCCCGATGGTCCACCGGAAGGAACCGATAAGCCCGAAGGTGCTGACCGTAAAAAAAAACAGACATCATCCGTGAAGCGATCAAAATCTCTCAGCAGCTTCATATCGCGCCTTCTGAATTTTGGCGGATGACGCCGTGGCAGCTTCTTGTCCGGCTTGAATCTTACCAAGAAACACTTCACGCAGAACATAAATCGAAGCTGTGGCATGGCTGGCACCAGGCGTACTTTGGTCGTGCAAAGAAGTTCCCTGATCTGAAGAAGCTGATGAAGGATGAAAAAGAACCGTCGAAACGAATTGACGAATCTGATATTGTGATGCGACTGAAGCTACACAATGCAAAGCAGAAGGAAGAAAAATGACCGGGGGCAACAACGCAGATACCAGGATTAAGACCATCCTGACTGCTGATTCCGGCGACTTCGAAGCTGGCGTGCAGCGTGCTACCAAGGCGCTGGAACAGGCTGAAGGCAAATTCCGTACATCGAACAAGCGAACTGAATCAAGTTTCATGTCGCTGGGTAAGGCCGCACAGGGTCTTGCGGTATACTTCTCAGTCCGTGCTGTGGTGAATTATGGGCAGCAGGTTTTACATCTCGCAGATCAACTGAAGACGCTGGAAGAACGCACCGGTGTGTCCGCACAATTCTTCAGTGCGCTGCAGCCTGAGATCGAGAATGCAGGTGGTTCGCTGGACAGCTTCGGTTCTTCGCTGAATAAGATGTCGATCAATCTGGCGAAGGCATCGTCTGGCAACAAGGAAGCGTCACGCGCATTCGCAGCAATCGGTCTGTCAGTCAACGAACTGACAAAGCTTTCGCCCGAACAGCAGTTCCTGAAGATCGCCACTGCCATTTCACAGCTTGGCACAAAAGGCCAGCAAGCTGCTGCTGCCACCGCCATCTTCGGCAAAGGCGTGGTGTCGCTGTTGCCTACGCTGGCAAAGGGTGGCGATGAATTGCAACGCTTTGTGGATGAACAGGTGCGCCTTGGCTTGGCCATGAGCGCAGAAACCGTCCAGTATCTCGATGACCTTGGCGACTCGATCAACACGCTGGGCATCAAGGCGATGAACTTTTCCGGCGAATCACTGGTGAAGTTCCTGAAGTTCCTAGACCGCAAGCTGCTCACCGGCATTGCAGAAAACCTAATCCTGATCGGTTCCGCTGTTGGCGCGATAGACAAGGACGTTGCGAACGAAGCCTTCAAGGTAGCGCAGGAACGATACACCGGCACGGGTGACTATGCGCCGAAGAAGACGGAAGGTTCCAACACAGGCCTTGCGGAACTGCTTGATGCTGATGGTATGGGCAAGGCTGAAGAAAACGCGAAGAAGCTTTCCGATGCGCTTGGCAAACTACAACGCCAGACTAGCCGCGACATCTACACCAGCGGCATGACTGACCTGGATGAGAAGTTGAAACAGGTCGACTTCAGCGTTGCCGATCTTGCCCGTTCGTTTGAAACCAAACTGACCCCGCAGATGCAGAAGCAGGTCGATACAATCAAGGACAACGTGCGCGTGTTCGATGATCTGCAGAAGCAGGAAAAGGCTGCAGAAAAGCTGGCCATTGATCTGGGTGGTGCCTTCAGTGACGCGTTTGAAGATGGTGTGCTGGGTGCAGAAAAGTTCAGCGACGTGCTGGGCAGTCTTGGCAAGCAGATCGAAAAGGTTCTGTTCAACCAGCTTGTGACTTCACCGTTGAATGAATTCTTCGGTGGCTTCGCAAAGGACTTGTTCAAGGGTGGCAAAGGTAAGTCTGGCAGCAGCGCCGGTATCGGCAGCTTCTTCAGTGACATCTATGACGCATTGCCTTCCTTCAGCTTCGCCACCGGTGTGAAGAATGTGCCTTACGATATGGACGCACGTATCCACAAAGGCGAGTCCGTCATGTCCGCGCAGGAAACCCGCAGCATGGGTTCAGGTGATGATCGCATCACAGTGAACGTCGTGAATAATGCAGGCGCGAGTGTGAAGACATCGACAAAGCAAAGCGACAGTGGTACAGAATTACTGATAATGGTGGACCAGGCTGTTGCCGCGAACATAGCGAACAAAGGTACGCAGACTTCGCAGGCTTTGGCAGCCAGAGATCAACGCGGACTTACAAGGCGGTAGAACATGGCGATATGGCCTACAGACTTGCCACCACCGGCACTGAATACCCTGCGTGAAACACCGCCAGACAATATCCTGCGTTCGTCTATGGATAAAGGTCCAGCCAAGCTGCGCAGACGCACGACTGCAAACACCCGCCCCATCGCTTTCGAATTGAACCTAACGCCTGAACAGGTTCAGACCTTGGATGACTTCTACGTCACCACATTGTACAGCGGTGTGGATGCCTTCGACATGGACCACCCGCGTACAGGCGACCCGGTATCGGTGCGCTTCACCGAACGGCCTTCGTACATGGAACGTGAAGGTGTAGATTATCGTGTGGCCATCAGCTTAGAGATCATGCCATAGGGGTACGTCATGCCACGTTCAATCAGTCAGGAATTGCGATCGGCCACATTCTCGCAGGAAACTGGGGAAGTATTCATCGGTCTGCTGACCATCACCCACCCGAACTTTGAAGAAGACATTCGCGTATGCGATGACCCGTTCGAACTGTTGCCGGTTGCAGGTGTGCGTGGCGTAGTATCGCGTGGTGAAGAATTCCTGTTCCTGCCATTCTCATTCTCGCTGCCTGCGCAGAACGACACCGGCATCGCTTCGGCACGTCTGTCCATCGACAACATCGACCAGCGTATTGTGCAGGCGGTGCGTCAGGCGGACAGTGCCATATCTGTCACAATCGAAATTGTGCTTTCATCCGATGTCGATACACCCGTCTTCCAGTCCGACGACTTCCGGCTTGAACGCGTGACCTACGACGCGCTGACGGTCAGTGGTGATCTGACGATGGAATACTACGACGCAGAACCATTCCCGTATTGCCGTTTCAACCCATCAGACTTCCCAGGCATTTTCTAATGACCGGCTGGTGGCGTGATTATGTGGGCATACCCTTCGCAGAAAAAGGCCGTACAGAAGCAGGCTTCGATTGCTGGGGGCTAGTCCGCCATGTGTACCTTCATCACCGTGGCATCGAACTTCCTGACTATCTGCAGCACTATGAGAAGACCGACGACAGGGAAGCCCTTGGCATACTGATCGCGGAACAAAGCAAGACGGTCTGGCAGCCGGTGGAAGACAAGCACAAGCCCTTCGATATCATCATCGGCAGAATGCGCGGCGTACCCATGCACGTCATGCTAGTGACAAAGCCTGGATATATGTTACATTGCGCTCGTGGTGTCGGGACGGTTCTGGAACGATACGACACAGTGAAATGGCGAAGCAGTATCGAAGGGGTAGTCCGCTATGTCGGGGAATCTAGTAGTCTACGCAGCCCCGCTGCCATTCAGCAATAAGCAGGTCAAGCGCGTCCTTGTCGCCGGTTCGAACTTACGTGATGCAGCAAACCTATTCCTTCCCGAAGGTGAATCCTACGCGGCAATCATTCAGGTCGACGGCAGACCGATCTTGGAAGGTGAGTGGGAACGCGTCTACCCGCACATAGGCCAGAACGTCGTCGTGAACATCGTTCCGCAAGGTGGCGGTGGCGGCAAGAAGAACCCTATCGCGTCCATCCTATCCATCGCCTTGATGGTAGCAGCCCCGTACATGGTAGCGGGTCTGGGCTATGCATCGCTGGGTATGTCTGCAGCCAAGCTGACCTTGGCCGGTCGACTGGTCGCGGGTGGTATCGGCATCGTGGGTGGCATGCTGATCAACGCCATCGCACCACCACCGAAACCCACGAACGCAAACGGCCGCACTGAGAATCCAAGCGAATCACCCACCATGTTCATCGAAGGCGCACGCAATGCGCTCGACCCCTATGGCGTGGTTCCTATCTGCCTGGGTACGAACCGCATGTTCCCCAAGCAGGCTGCACGTGGCTACACCGAAAGCATGAACAATGACCAGTACGTCCGGCAGTTGTTCACCTATGGCTTCGGTAAGCTGCTGGTGGGTACGTTCCAGATCGGTGAAACCGCCATCAGCCAGTTCGATGACATTCAACTTGAACATCGTCTGGAAGGCGACCTGAATGAAGGTGTCGAACTATTCCCGAATGATGCCTACCAGGACGACTACAGCGTTCTGTTGCAGCAAGTGGATGGCTACACGACACGCACCACGCAACCGAATGCTGACGAAGCGATTGTAGACGTGACGTTCCCACAAGGTCTATCGTCGTTCAACACCGAAGGCACACGCCTATCTTACGAAGTGCAGCTTGAAATACAGTACGCGCTGTCAGGCGTAAGCCCGCAGGTATGGTCATCGCCCGCTGGTACATACAACGATGTCGCCGGTGCAACCTTCACGCCTTTGCCGGTCACTGAGGATATACGCTACAATCAGGGGTTCTATTCCAGCACCTTCAGGAAGGACATCATCGTCGTCGATATATTGTCCGGCGTGCTTCGCTATGTGCAAGGCACTGGTGTCGGTTCTTCTGCTGCCAGTACGGTTGCACCGACAACGCCTGCGAATTCAATCCGTATTGCAACGGTGACGGTGAATTCAGACCGCCTGTACATCAACGGCGTGACGACCACTACATTCACGATCACTGATGACCGACAGCCTTCTTCGGTGGGTGTGAACTTCGAAACCGCCACAGACTTCGAACCGAATATTGTTGGTGACGACATCGTGGTAGATGCAGGTGCCTTATCAGCAGACCCGCTGCGTATCCGCGCATCACAGACCGAAGCGTTGCGCAAGTCGACGTACATCAAGTTCCCTCAGCGTGGCCAGTATGACATACGCATTCGCCGCGTGAGTGCGGACACAGCTTCAGATCGCATATACGATAAGGTCAGCCTGTCTTCGATTCGCACCTTCACCTATCGCAACCCGGTGAACACGGCGAACATCAGCGGCACTGCAATCCGTATGCGTGCGACTGAACAGTTGAACGGCGCGGTGGATGAATTCAACGTGATCGCTTCGCTTATCCTGCCGGACTATGATGCAGGAACAGACACATGGGTCGAACGCGTAAGCAGCAACCCAGCTTCTTTGTATCGCTACGTTCTGCAAGGCCCGGCAAACGCCAAGCCCCTGCCTGACGCGAAGATCGACTTGGAACAGCTTGAAGCATGGCACGCCCTATGCGCTGAAAAGGGATACACGTACAACCGCATCATCGACTATGAAACCAGTGTGGATGCAATCCTGCGTGACATAGCTGCTGCAGGCGCTGCTTCGCCGGACATCATCGACGGCAAGCGTACCGTGGTCATTGACTGCGAGAAGCCGGACATCGCCCAAGTCATCACCCCGCGCAACTCATGGGGATACAGCGGCCAGATGGTCTACCCTGACATGCCGCACGCCTTCCGTGTTCAGTTCAGGAACGCGGCCAAGGGCTATGCGATGGACGAACGCAAGGTGTACGATGACGGGTACAGCGAGTCAGGTGAGATACCGGGAACCGTAGCTGCCACGAAGTTCGAAGTGCTGGAACTGCTTTCCTGTACCAGCGCAGACCTTGCCTTCAAGCATGGCCGTCGCCACATTGCATCAGCCCGCTTGCGTCCTGAAACGCACAGCTTCATGCTCGACGTGGAAAACCTTGTCGCTGTACGCGGCAACCGTATCAAGTTCGCACATGACGCACCCATCATCGGCATCGGTGATGGCCGTATCAAGTCTGTGACCTTGGATGGTTCTTCGCCCCAGATGATCACCGGCTTCACCATTGACGATACCGTGACCATCCCAGACACAAGTGAATACTATGTGCGCATTCGTTTGTCTGATGGTGGCACGCTGTACAAGCAGATCAGCAACGCGCCGGGCGATCATAGTGATTTCACATTCGCCACACCGTTCCTTGCTGCAGATGCACCGGAAGCTGGCGACCTTTGCTACTTCGTTGAAGTGGGTGGTGAACTCGATCTGGTCATCACGAAGATCGAACCACAGGATGAACTGACCGCACGCATCACGGCTGTGGATTATGCCCCGGCAGTCTTCACCGCAGAGTCCACTACCATTCCCGCGTTCGATTCGAAGATCACCACACCCCTGTCGTTGATACGGCCAGCCGCACCTGTTCTGCTGGAAACGCCACAGTCAGACGAAACCGTCATGCTGCGCAACAGTGATGGCAGCTTCACGTCACGCATGATCATCACGCTACAGAACGACAACGTGGGTGATGTCGAACCGGTCATCAGCGTGCGCGTGTCCGGCACCGATGTCTTCACGAACGCGAACCTGTTGGAAGCTTCTGCCACCCGTGTCGTCATCACCGGCCTGCAAGATGGCGTGGCCTACGATGTCTATATCCGCTACCACAGACGCGGCAGCAATCAGCTTTCGCTTCCGCTGCAGATCAACAGCTATACGTTCGTGGGTGCATCGACTGTGCCGTCCGACGTTTCCGGCTTCGTCGTTTCGATTGCGGAAGGCACCGCGAACTTCAAGTGGGAACCGAATGACGACATCGACGTGAGCCACTACAAGATTAAGTTTGCCAAGGTATTCAGCGGCGCATCTTGGGCTACAGCGCAAACACTGGAAGACTTGATTGTCGGTACGCGCCTGACGACCACATTCCAAGGCGGTACGTATCTGATCAAGGCCGTCGATATTCTTGGCAATGAAAGCGCGAACGCCACTTCGATCATCACCTATGAAGAAGGTGCGATTCGCAACGTGGTGCAGTTCCTTGAAGAAGACCCTGACTTCCTTGGCGTGATGGACAACGTGATCATAGAAGACGGTGGTATCGTCCTGGCTGATTCGACAATGGATGGGTATTACTACTTCGAAGATACCGTTGATCTGACGGAAGTGTTCACTTCCTATATGTCTGCAGCCGTGGTAGCGAACGCACGCTTCACGAACAACTTATTCGACGAAGAAGACCTTTTCGAAATGGACGATATGTTCGGTCAGCTAGGTGGCGACCTCTTTGAAGTCGAAGACCTGTTCGCTATGGATGACATGTTTGGTATCGGTGAAGGTGCTTGGTTCATCCAGCTTCAGTATCGCACCACGAACCAAGACCCAAACAGCAGCCCTGCCGGATGGGGTGACTGGGAAGAATTCACCGCAGGCAACAAACAGTTCCGCGCTGTGCAGTTCCGCCTTCTTCTTCGCAGCCTTCAACCTAACGTCACGCCACTGGTCAGCGTTCTTTCCGTGACCATCGACATGCCTGATCGCGTGGAAGCTGACAATGATCTGGTCGTGCCGGTCACTGGCCTGCGTGTGGACTTCGCACCTGCGTTCAAGGCGCTGGATGGCCTGTCGATAGTGGCGCAGGACTTGGCCACCGGTGACTACTACGAAGTGACGGCCAAGGATGAAACCGGCTTCTTCATCCAGTTCTTCAACAGCGTGGGTGGTGGTGTCGAAAGAACCTTCGACTATGTTGCTGCGGGTTATGGAAGGGTAGAAGCATGAACGTAGGACAGACATTGCAGTATCTTGGCGAAAGCGTTTCACGCGAGAAGCGCCCGTTCGATTACACTGGAACCTTGGATGCCAACACGCAAGCGCAGTTCAATGCCTTGATCTGGAACGATTCAAGACCCAAGCCTTCATGGCAGCAGCTTCAGCAGGCGGAAGCCCATTCGAACCTGTGGCATGCGCAGCGTGCGTGGATGCAGAACATTTAGACACTAGCGCCATAAATGCGGATATGGTAAAGCTGGTTCAGCACGAAGGGGAATTGCCATGTCACAGTATGATTTCGGAAACTTAGAAAGTCCCTTGTCAGGCACGACGTGGTTCAACACCCATTGCGAACCTTGGCGCAACGCCCTGCACAGCAGCCATGCCGGTGCTTCTCGCCCATCATACGCACAAAGCGGAATGATGTGGCTTGATACCAACACAACGCCCTGGGTTCTAAAAATCTTTGATGGTACGGACGACATCGCTGTGGGTACAGTGAACGCCGCCACGAACGTCTTCACCCCAGCCGGTCTTATCCTAGACAACATCGTGGCCACCAGCGCCCCTACCGTAAACGAAGACAGCGGTGACGGGTACAGCGCAGGTTCGTTATGGGTAAACCTTACGACTGACCTTGCATACCTGTGCGTCGATGCATCTGTCGGTGCCGCGATCTGGAAGCAGCTTGTCGATACGACCAGCACGCAAGCACTGTCAGGCAAGTCATTCAGTTCCATCACCGTCACAGGCGGTTCCATCACCGGCATCACTGACCTTGCGGTTGCTGATGGTGGTACAGGCGCTTCGTCTGCTTCGGCCGCACGCACAAACTTGGGTGCGGTGAATATCGCTGGCGACACGATGACCGGCAAGCTGAACACCGCGCCTTCAGCTTCAGGCGGTGCAGGGTTGAACATCGGTGGTGCGGGCGCAGCCCCTTCGTCACCTTCTGATGGTGATCTGTGGATTACGACAGGCGGTGCGTATGCCCGCGTGAACGGTACGACAAAGAAGATTGATTCTGGAACCGTGGTTCAGATCAAGCGATATAGCAGCGGCGCGGTCACTACTGGTATCACTTCCGTCATTCCTTACGATGACACCATCCCGCAGAACACCGAAGGCACTGAATGGGGTACGCTTGCAATCACCCCACAAAGCGCAACGAACCGCCTTCTGATTGAAGTGAACCTGAACTACAGCGTAGGCACGGGTGTACAAGCCATCGCCGCGCTGTTCCAAGACTCGACTGCGAACGCGCTTGCTGCGGTGAATCACAATACAAACGGCAACACGGCTGGCGGTGTGCTTCGTATGTCGCATGAGATGGCGGCGGGTACGACCAGCGCCACGACGTTCAAGGTTCGTGTTGGCACCTACTCAGGTGGTACGCTTGTCATCAACGGTGCAGCGGGTGCGCGTCTGTTTGGCGGCGTGTACATCAGTTCCATCACCATCACTGAATTCGTACCATAAACGAAAGGAATCAGCATGCTTCCCATCCTTCTGGCTGCAGGCTTACCATTCACCACTGCTGCTTCAGGCGGGCAGCTAGGCGTTGCCAAGATGCCGAAGTGGTTCAACCGTGTGCCGGAACTTCTGTTCGCCATGTACTTCGGATACGCAGCCTTCCTTCGCACCGGTCAGTGGCAGGACTTCCTGATCGGCACGCTGATCACCTTCGTCGCAATGGAGATGGGACACGGGAACTTCTACCACGACGGCATGCTGGAAACCCAGTACCCCGACAGACCCAGCAGCTTGGAAACGTACACCGGTCTGCACTGGCTTCTTCCGAAGCTTGGCTACCCGGTGCGCAGCAAATGGTACTGCCGCATTCTGATGGCGCTGAAGGGTTTCCTGATCGGTCTGCCTGCCTTCCCCTTCGGACTGACCTTGATCGTGCTGTGGCCTAATGCCTACCGCATAGGCTTCCGTTATCTGCTGAAAGATTCTGCACCTGCTGAATGGATAAGCGGTATCTACGCGATGCTTGTGATGATCGTCGCCTATGTGTATTACATCTATTGCCGATAAGCTTACCGATTCTTTATGAACCCCATGCTATAAAAGGGCGACAAGATGGATGACATGACGAAGGCCGCTGCGGGTGGCTTGACAGACTTGATGGGACTCGCGCCGGTGGTCACGTTGTTGGTCTTGGTTTGTATGGGTCTTTCGTTCATGGTCTTGTTCCTGTTGCGTGATGCACGCAAAGAACGTAACCAGATGCGCGATGCCTACATAGCGAACACCGTGGTCATGACTGAGTGGAAGGAGATAGTACGAAATGCCTTACATCGGAAGAACTAGATTCCAGCGGTTCGTGGGTGCTCTATTCACACAGCGGTGCAAGCGCGACCTGCGCATGGCTGCGGCAAGGAACAAAGCCGTCATCAATTCCACGCTCGATCTTCTGCGCAGCCATCCAGAAAAGATCGTCAGCGTCATGAAAGAAGACCGTCGCAGCGTACCTAGACAGTAGCGGCTTGCTGTGGTAGCCTCGCTTCAACAAAGTGAGGGCAATCATGTTTCAACTTGGTACGAAATCCCTTCAGAAGCTTGAAGGCGTTCACCCTGCACTGGTCGCTGTCGTAAAGCAGGCGATCACCATCACAAAGATAGACTTCGCGGTTCATGAAGGGCTGCGTACACTGGAAACCCAGAAGGAATACGTGCGTGCCGGTGTGAGCCAGACCATGCATTCCCGTCACCTCACCGGCCATGCTGTCGATCTTGTCCCGTACATAGACGGGAAGCTGCGCTGGGAATGGCCACCGATATTCGAGATTGCCTGCGCTATGGATGCCGCTGCAACTGCGCAAGGCGTGCAACTGCGCTGGGGCGGTGTGTGGGATATGACGATGATGCAGTACGGCGGTTCGCCTTATGAGATCAAGAAGGCGGTGGACGATTACTGCAAACGCCATCCTGGTCCTGACTTCATCGACGGACCACACTATGAACTTCCGAAAGCGATGTACCCATGAAGACCGGCAAGTGGAAAGAATTCTTCCAAGTGAATGGCGAATACTCGATGCGCAACCTGACGGTGTTCATCACTATTATCGTGGGCAGCCTTGTCGTTCTGTGGTGCGCACACGATGCAAGCATATCGTATGAACTGTTCGCGGTGTACCTGTTCGCCGGTGGTGGTGTGTACAGCTTTGGCAAGTGGCAGGATGACAAGACCCGCCGCAGCGAGATCGAAGTGGATGCGCTTCCGCCCGTCACGAACACGACAAACATCAACGCAGACAAAGTGATCACCACACCGAAGGCAGGGGAATAGAGATGCTGATACCGGATTTATTGTCACTGAAGGCCAAGCTGATTGTGCTGGGTGTAGTGGCTGCCATCGCTTCTGCAGGCACAGGATACGCTGCCCTTAAAATCCACAACTGGCGGGTCGACAACCTTGAAGCGGCGTGGCAGAAGAAACGCGAACAGGCAGTGGAAGATGCGAAGGCTGCCGTGCAGAAGGTCTGCGATGATAACAATGCGATCACGAAAGGAACCACCGATGCGCTCAATTCTCGCCTTAACGATTCTACTTCTCGCTACGTCAAGCTGCTCAGAACCATCGAAGCCTGTGATCATAAACCGTTCCCTGCCGGAACTGGACAGCCGTCTGATGGAAAGACCACAGGAACCGTGCCTTTTGTGCAAGTTCCAACTTTGGATGGGCTTGCCGCAGGATTCAACGTCGACAACCAAGCCGTCCAACTGATCGGCCTGCAGGATACCGTCGCTGCGATATATAAAGCGTTCGGTCAGGCTGACAAGCTACCACCCGAATACCGGTGATGGCATCGCCTATCTACAAAGCTGTGGATGAGAAGAAGAAGCCGGACGAATTCATGTGCGTCGTCTGCGGCAAGCCAGCCATGTTCGGGTACGGTGTCGACCTTCTGCGGAAGGTACTTGGGCGATGGTACTGTAGCGACCACCGCCCTAAGCCGGACTAGGCGTAGACAGAAGCCTTGCACTTCTGCCAGATGCGATCACATGCCGCACCGTTCCACTTAGTGGGGAATTTCTTGAAGCGCGTTTCGAATCTACGCTTCAGCCACTTCAGTCGCTTTGGTACCATTACCCAGTGCTTCTGACATATCCATTCATCGCAGGACGTATACTTCGCCTGACCAGTGGTATGGTGGCAGTGAACGATGCAGCATGTGATGCGGATGGTCACTATCTGACCGGTGCAGCTTTATCGAAGCCGCGTGCTTTGCTGTTATCCAGCTTCGTGACCTTTGTGCCGATCTGCACAAGGCGTTGTTCATCGAACCATGCTGCGTCCTTTGCAGCACCATCCTTACCAACTTTCGGAACGACAAGCGCCTGATTGCAGCCGGTCAGGTATGTCACGTATCCAGTGACCGTACCCTTGAAGCCTGTGATCTTGTCCTTCACTTCGATGCCTAACTTGATGGCCATAAAAAACCTTTCGTAATTGTTAAATGATTCTGCTGTGCCGATATTCGTGGCAGATGTACTCCCTAACCCTGCGACCACGCTTTACTTTCGCATACCGACCTTCGAGTATCCCAGCAGACAAGACCCTGAGATGCCGCAGGTTATGCGATTTGCAGATCGTCTTCTTCGTCGATCATCGGTGGCTGGCGATAGTCTACCGCCGCAGTGAGTGCCAACAGCACCTTGTTCATATCGAACACGGCATCGTTGTCGGAACGCACCTTCGTTTCCATGTCAATCCAGATGGGCTTGTCACCCACGACGGCTTCGATGGCAGCAAGCTGTTCGGTCAGATTGTCCGGGCCAAGTCCGCCAGCATAGCCACACAGTTCACCGTTGTGGGCAGGCCAAGCGTCGGGAACGATACCACGGCCACCTGACACGTCGAACAGGGCAACCGCGTTTGTAAGGCCATATTCCTTGAACTTGTCCAGGATGGATTCGTTCTTCCCGTCGAACTGGAAGATGAATTCCTTGTCAGGGTATTCCTGCAGCAGCTTGAAGAAGTCGTCATGCAGTTCGATGTCTTCAGCGTGGAAGTTGAACTGGATGCGCTGGAACGCTGCGACGAATTCCTTGCGGTCTTCGAACCAACCACGAACCAGACCTTCCGGTGCGCCTTCTGCCTTTGTCTGCGACACGACGTTGCGTACCCAGTCACGGCCGCACAGATGCGCGGACAGTTTCATCGGTATCTGCTTCGGGTTCTTCGGGTCTTTGTTGCGTTCGATGATGTCGTTCACTGCCTTGACCAGATCAGCAACCCAGTAGGAACTTGGGAAGCGCGGCGCATCTTCGTGCTTCTTGCTGAACAGGATGCCCCATTCAGTATCGGGGAAGCGTTCCGACAGTTCGACAAGCTTTTCAATGGGCGCACTGTTGTCCGCGCCGGTGATGGTGACGTGCTTCAGATTAATCATAGCGGTAGTCCTTTCGTGGTAGGCGGTTAAGAATTAATTCCGTGCATGAAGATCGGAATGCTGGCATCGCAGATTGTCACCACGCGCTTGCACTGGTGAAGCGACAGCCGGGTGAAGTGGCACTGATCTGCAGGTATGCCAAGCTGATCGGCCAGCCAGCGATACGCTTCAGACCTGACACCACCCACCCGCGTGGCACCCTCACGCATACGGCGATCAATGGCTGCTTGCCACAGTGGGTCGAAGGCAGCGTGTGCCATCTTCCTTGCCTGCCGCAATTCTGCGTTTGCAAGGCTGCCCATAGGCTTCTTGCTAGGTGAGGTATCATAGGCCTTCACCCACGCTTCACAGGGCTTGCATTCCCAGATGTAGCCATGATCACCACGGACTAGTTCTGCGGGTTCGCCGCAGTAGTCGCATTTTACTGTCAGCTTACTGGCCATCACCCGTGCCTTCGTTGCCAAGTGAACCAAGCTTCGCAAGCGCACCGTCGTCCTTCAACTGTCCGTGTGCTGACGGCAAGGTATCGGTGACGTTGCTACCATCCAGAACCCGTCCATCTGGGTGGGTGATGATCACGCCAGGGATGGGTGTGTTCAGGGTGAAGTGAGCCTTGGCCAGTTCGTATAGGCGCTTGTGGTCTTCCTTCACCACCACGACACGCTTCACCGCGTCAGGGTACTTGGCAGCTAGTGCGTCAGTGTTCACCACGTTCAGGTGCAGCAGCTTCTTGTTCTTCGGTTCGTGTGTTTCGTTCGTCATCGGTTTGTCCTTCTTTGTAGTATGGGTCTGGCGACGGGATTGATCTGCCGTGTTCGGTTGCCGCCTCTGACCGACACGCTTCAACGTATTCGCTGAATTCTTTGGTAGTAAGATCGCTGGTAGATTTCAGTTCCATCACCGGCGAACCATCTTCGTGGAACAGTTGTTCACCATCTGGTCCATGCACCTGCTTGAACAGCTTGCCCACATGCGCGACCAGATAGGCATGCACTTCGTCGTCCGTGGCGATGGTGCCATAGTGAGCGAAGATCAGCTTCCATTCCGCGATGATCACTGACCAGTAGTAGCTGTTCTGCTTCGGGCTACGGCGCAGGGTCTGCTTCTTGATCTTAACTTCGACGACCTGTCCCTTGTAGCCCTTCAGCAACGCGCCGATGGCTTTGCGGACGTATTCAGTCAGCATACCTTCGTCGTTCACCTTGCTGATGAATTTGCGTTCTTCCGACATCAGCGCCACTTCCTGCCGCTGTTCGTGTTCAGCAGTTCTTCGAACATATTTGCCACAGGACTAGGCACCATCTGTGCGATCAGTTCTTCACCACGCTTCTGCCAGACATCGGCAGCAGTTGGCATGTTCGTCTGACGCAGAACTTCAGCATTGCGGAAGCACCACCCAGCGTCGTTCCATTGTTGTTCGGTTTTCATGTTAAAATCTATCCTTTGGGTGTTGATGCCACGGCCATGTTGAAAGGTGCAAATTGAAGCACAGGCCAAAAATCAAGATGATGAATTTGCCAGGCGCTTTTTTATACCCGCGCTTACGGAACCAAGAAATACCACGCCGGACGTTCTTGCGATCAAAGCTAATCCATAACGAATTATATGGGATATGCCACAAGCGGAAGAAAATACCTTCCCTGTTCCATCTAAAGTGCAAGGTATCTTTAATCACTAGTTTCATGACAATGCCTTCCAGTGTTTGTTGAACAGTTCATTCGCTTCCGCGTCAGTGTTACGCAGGAAGTTCTTGAAGTCCGCAATCATGCCGCGCAGTTCGCTTTCGATCTTGGCATGGTTCGCGTATTCTTCTTCGTACACGTTCCACCGATCACTGATGTCATACACGAAGCGCGGTACGGTAGGCACGCAGTACAGGTAGATGCGATGCTGCGCTGAGTGCAGGAACTTGCCCACGTCGTACTGCTTGCAGAACTTGCCATCACGCATGAACTCACCACGCATCACGTCGACCCTGCCGTACAGAAGGTCGCCATCCAGTTCCCGCTTCACGGATACCTGAAACATACCCCCCACCCACTTGTCACCGATCTCTTTGATGTCCTTCCGTGCGCCGTCGTAACCACCAGCCTTGCAGTAGTCCACGATGTCTTCTTCCAGTTCGCGGCCTAGCATGATGGATTCACCGGGTGCTTCCATCGGCTCACGACGCAGCATACGCAGGAAGTCTTCACGGTTGATCTGTTCGTCTTCCGGTGTTTCGGCATAGTAGCCGGTGTACCACTGGAAGGCGTTCAGCAAGGTGGGTGTGATAAGCATACCGGTCATGCTTTACCTGCTGTCGGCATTTGCACCGCATAGAAATTATTCAACTCGCGGTGTATCGAATCCATCGCCGCTTCTTCCGAAGGTGTCGCATCAACCCCAGTGGTAGGGTCAGCGATATTGACCATCGCTGCGAACAGATGCTTCGCACCGGCGAAGAAGGCTGCACGCAATTCATCATGCTGGATTTTAGGCGTGTCCGGGTGAAGCCACAATGCCCGAAGACTTAACCATCCAGCTTCGATGATTTTGTCTTCTGCAATGTCCTTCTGGGTGAATGAACCTGATGACATAGAATCCCCTACTGCTGACTGAAAGCGTCGTCGTTGATCTCAGCCTTCTTGCCGTCGTCACCGGATGGCGCTGCCGTCGTACTTGCCGGTGCGACTTGGGCTGCTGCACCATCCGATGACCCTGCGGCTTTCGCTGCAGTATCCTTTGCCTTGACCTTGAAGACCTTGGCGGCACCATCCCATTCGATGCCAAGTTCCTTCGTCTTCTTCAACAGCGCGTTCTTCGTGTAATGTGTGCTGTCCCAGATCACAGCCTGGTCTGGAATCTTCGCGTAGAAGGCGTTCACTTCTTCGACTGTCTTCAGCGAAGCAATCAGCGCATCGATACCGAAGACAAGCTGTTCGTATTCCTTGCGCAGCGCGTTCTGTTTTTCAAGCTTCGCAGCAGATGCCTTGAACAGATATGATGCCAGGAAGTTGTTTGGCATATTATCCTTCAGTTCAGGCACCATCACACTGTCATCCAGACCCAGCGAATTCTTCGCGTAGAACTTATCCGTGGGTGTGAAGCTGATGATCGACTGGGTGCCACGGCGTTCCATGTAGCCCATGCAGTCCAGTTCCTTCACGATGTCCTTGCGTGCTGAACCTGCGATGTCTGGACGCTTGATCGTTTCATCGCCGTTCTTTTCTTCGGACTCATGCGCGACCAGGCCAAGCGACTTATTGCGCAGCTTCAGTTCCTTCACCAGTCGTCCGAATTCTGAGCGCACAGCACCCCAGCCTTGCAGCGATGGTCCGCCACCAGGCGCACCGTTCTTCGGGTTCAGCTTGATGACGTGTTCAGCGATGCGGTCTACCAGCTTGCCTGCCGTGTCGATGATGATGGTATCGAATGGGTCAAGTTCGCCGGTGTTCAGCAGATCAAGAACCTTCTGGTAGTTTGTCACCTGCAGCGATGGTCTGCGGTACTGTGGTTCTACGCGGTGCATGCCGTTGTCGAAGTCGATGCAGACAGTACCAGGTGCGGACAATGCAGTCGTGGTCTTGTAGCAGCCCGGTTGCCCGTACAGCATGAAGGTGATGGCGTTAGGTGCTTCCAGATCAGAAGGCATGGTCAGAAGGGATTTTGGTGCAGTAGTGGCGGTGGTCATGTCGGTGTCCTTTGGTTGAAATTAATCTTTGTTGAAGTTGTTGGTAGGGCGTTTCTGTTCGACGCTTGCGGGGTCGCCAGATGCAACACGGTGGGCGACAATGCCGCGTTCCACCACCTTCGTTATCTTGTGAAAGATGTCGTGCGGAAGTTCGACGGTGTTCTGCCTGTCGTAAACGTCTGTGGTGATGAACACACCTTCATGCGTCACGCGCACTTCGATCTTGTCAGTGCCTTCGAATGGGAACGGCAGTTCGTTCACGTTTTCTTCAAAGTGCATCGACTCGCTGTAGCTGAATTCCTTCTTGATCTCAGTGGTCATCTGTTGCCTTTGCCTATTCCCGCTTTGCGCGTCAGTTCGTTAAATGCACCACGTGTCATGAAGACATGCGGCGAGTGATTCGGAATGGCTGCTGCGTCACCTACGTTCACCAGGTATTCAGCAGCCTTGAAGTCGATGTCCACTTCCACCCGCATCCTGATGCCTTCAGGACAAGGCACTGCACCGCCACCTGGCTGCCAGTATTTCGTGTCCCGCAAGACAAGAATGTCGAATGTTGTGGGTTCGTCGGTCATGCAGGTTTACGCTTCCCGCGATAGCCACAGCCGTTGCATCTGTCAGACGCGATGACATACCCACGGCCATGCGCTACACCCATGCCACAACGTGGGCAGCGATCTGGTGCGGACTCACGCTTGATACGCAGGGCTTCCTGTTCTTCGGGCGTAAGTGTGCCCATCAGCGACATACGGTTCTGGTCTTCAAGCATAGCAATCATCTGCTTGTCGGTAAGTTTGCCGGTCACATGCAGCACACCACCCACGACTTCGCAGGATTCCACTTTGCCGATTGGTTCTGGCATGCCTTCATTCTCAGCTACCTGAATGGCAGCAGCTTCAGAAGCGGTGACTGCCATACCAGCGATTGCATCAGCTTCGTTCTGCATTGCCTGTAGCCGCTTGTCCGGCATAAAGCGTTCTGTGAATGGGCGCATTGCTTCCACCACACGGTTGCGATTGTTCCGGCTCATACGGCAGCCCCATAGCTGGCAGCGAAGATGAAGCCCACGATGATGGCAAGCACGGCACATGCCATGACCTGCTTGGGTGTGTACGCGGGTTTGCGTTTGTACTGGTAGTGCCTCATATCGGTCCGTCCTTCTGTTGTCGTTTTGTTTTCTTTAAGTCCCATTCATCAGCCACGCCCAGCATGTAGACCAGGAACACCAGACCAGCGCATGTGAAGAACACCCACATGAAGATCAGATACCCGAAGGCGGTGTATGCGGTGATGAATCCAAGATACAGGCTGCCAAGCCCTGCACCTATGGCGAAGAAGAACGCCACCAGTTCGATCAGCGTACCCATGCCGCGCTTCATGCGCTTCAGGATGACTTGCTGCCTGGTGAGTGGTTTAGCGGGGTTCGTCATAGGTGATTCCCTTCTGCAGCTTGGCACTATGCAGTGCCTTGTTGATATTCGATTCGATGGAAACATAGTGGCCGTAGTCTTTGCCGCCCTTGGAACGGAACGTGTCGTCACCTGCTACTGCACGCACGGCGGTCAGCACGTCGACCATGCCGTGTTCGTCGATCAGGTTCTTGATGATATTGCGTACCAAGGGCGTGACCATTAGCGACCTACCCGTGCGTGGATGCCTACCTGCGCGATGCGCGGACACTGGGCGATTGAGTAGCCGCCAAGCGGTGCGCCTTTACGCATCAGATCGTGATGCTCGACCGCGCCCTTGCGCAACATAGCGGCATGGCGTTCGCTGTCTGCTTCGACGGTGAAGCGGAAGCTTTTCACCTGACCGTTGCGCAGCTTGTACCAGCGGGTGACATACTTGGGGCGAGTCTTGAACATGAATTCCGGGTCACTCATAACATCATCCTTGTTTAGTGTTTCGAACAGTGCGCTGCGGCCACTCTCACGAAAGCCACAACGCACTGGCAGGGACAGGCCGGATGCTTACTGCAGTAGCTTCCGTTAAGTGCTGCCGGTTGATAGTCTGAAGGCTACCGACCAGCGTGGGCGCTAACGAACGGGCATCCGAAGACCCCGCCGTGCTACTCCCGCACAGCTTTCAATTCACAGGCTGCATTTGTGAGCCGTTACCCAGCCCACCAGTGCAATCCGCCAACATCTTCTTGGCTTGGCCTTCAAGGTAGCCAGCCAGATATTCTTCGTTCTTCCGCTTCGCTTGCCATCCGTCATCGCGCCAAGGCGACTGACAAGCCCGCCCGAACAGGCCGTCGCAGAATCCTGTCCGGTGTGGGTCTTGCCGTTTCATCTAAGCACCACGATTTGCTAAGGTGGCAACTGCGCGGAACAATTCATCCGCCATGCCTTGAAGATCAAGGTCATAATGCCCAGAATGGAAGCTTACTTTATGAATTCCATCTTGGTCTTCTGCGCGGACAGTGATTGTCATGAATGGCCTGTCTTTCATCACCGGCTGCAATCTCTCAGCAGCGAGAATGTAAAAGTCAGCGAAGCCAGCTTTTTCGATAAGAACAACGCTGTGCGGATTCCACCCCTTAGCAAGGGCGGCGCTGTGTATTTCTGATATTGTGGGTTTGTTTGACATGTGTGATCATCCTTAGATGCGGGTTTGTAAGATCAACCGAAGTTGCCCCCTGTTCTTAATGATGGTTTGCCCTTCGGTCAAGAAAAATAATCCTCTTTATTTCGGGATTGTGGAAAACAAATGCTTGCCTGTGTCACGGCGTGTCTTTAGGGTAACAATTCCCAAGGGGTCTTTTATGAAACTGCAATTATGGCTAGATAAAAAAGGTTGGACGCGTGAGCATTTCGGCAAACAGTTCCAGCCCAAGCCTGTTGCCAGTCAGACCGTAGACGGCTGGTGTGCTGACTCGCCCAAGATACCGCAGAAGCGATACCGCAGCGAGATCGAACGCATCACAGGCGGCAAGGTCACAACGAAAGACTTCATCAATTAACCAACAGAAGGACTACACCATGAAACATTCACAGATAGGCGATGCGGCATCCGCTGCTGCTGCCGGACAATCCGAAGGCGACAAAGAAAAGGAACTAGGCCAGAACCTGAAGGATGCATTCGCGCAGCTTCGCAAGATCGACGCGAACCTGATCGAACTGCGCAAGCCGGTGGCCAAGGAAGAAGCCAAGATCAAAGGCGTGTACGACGTGCTGGAAAAACAGGGCATTGATCGTGACCTTGCGAAGTTCCTGTACACACAGAAGCGCAAGAACCGCTTCACGCAACCGAACCTTCATATTCTGAACGCGTACAGCAAGGCACTGGGCGAAGAAGACCTTCCGCTGTTCCAAGTCGCAGACACCGCGACGGCGCATTAAGTTTCTTAGGTGGAGCAATGCTAAAGCCGGGTGGTGAAAACTTCCCGGCTATTTTTTTATCTCAGACAAGGATGGATATATGTTTCAGCGAAATCCGAATGTGAAAGGCCACTGGAAGTCGAACTACAAAGCTGTGCCGAAAGAAATGAAGATCAGCCCAGACGGTCTAAGCCATCACAGTGTTGCTGAGAAGGACAGGTGGGTACATCTTCTGACACTGCAGCAGGCTGGGTACATCAGCGAACTGGAACGCCAGATACCGATGAACCTGGTCCTGCCTAATGGCGTGGAAGTTCGTTCACTGGTTCGCCGTCGTAAGTCGAAGAAGACTGGCAAGGTCACATTCCCCGGCGACAAGCTGATCACGTACAACCTCGACTTCCGCTACCGCAACAAAGCTGGTACAATCATCCATGAAGAATACAAAGGCCACATGACCGAAAAGGATGAACTGAAGCTGGCGGTGGTACAGGCGATCTACCAGATCAAGATTCACATTTGCAAAAGTCCGAAGGGGAAGGTGGGTGGCGATGTCTGAAGCAACACAAGAACGTGAACTTCCCGCACCCGCTTTCGACTGGCGTTCCTTCCAAGAACTGATGCACGCACTGAAGCCGGGTGAACGCCTTGTGGTGAAGCAGGTGATGTCCGGCCAGGGTGTGACCGTCTTCCACGAAGAAGCATTCATCACACCACGCGAAGGCCTCAATGGTGCGCTGTACTTCGAATGCCTGTACCCGGACACCGGCGAACGTGTGACCATCATGAACATCGACAACTACCTATGGAGTGTTGAGCATGACCAGTAAGCCCATAAGCGTGAACCTTTCGACTTTGCTGACTGCGGTCTTTTCTGCGCATCGAGTGCAGCAATACGAAGAAGCTTTCCAGGCGATCAGCAAGCTACGCGCTGACGGTTGCATATCTGCAACAGTGTACGAAATGCTATGGGAAGGCTTGGAGGATAAAAGGGCAGTAGACAGCCAGTATCAGCAGGCTTTGAAAAAAATGTTGCCTGAGCAGAAAAAATCGTCATCGTAAAGGAAGCGGAGAAATCTGCGGGGGATGTCACCGAGGCATCGGGTGGTTCTTTCGGCACCACACGGCATCCCCCTTTAACCCGAAGCCGAAGCCCGCGTCGAAAGGGGTACACCATGTCAGACAATCCGTATTTGAAGGTCATTTCGACACTGAATATTCCAGTGCAGCAGCAGCTTTGCCTAATCGTCATGGCTAAGTACGCCTACAAGAATGGTGGCTTAGGCAATAGAATGTTCACTCACGAAATATCAGCGGCAACTGGTCTGGCTAAGAAGCAGGTATTGGATGCAATGTTCTACGCTTTTAAAAGACGCTTGCTGATCTGCGACGGATACATCTATGGCGAGAAGCCGGAATGTTCCAGCCATTACACCCTCAACATCAAGGCGGAATTCTAACCATGTCCAATGAAGCAATCACCTACGTGATGGGTCTGACCATCGGCAATTCATCGCGCAAGTTCGTTATGATCGCATTAGCAAACTACGCGAATGCTGATGGTGAGGCATACCCAAGCTGCGCGGCACTTGAACAGATCACTGAAATGAACCGCAAGACAATTCTGGCCGCAACACGCAGCTTGTGTGACTCTGGCTTCATTTCAGATACTGGCCAACGGAAGGGAAGAACCGGCCAAGTCATCGTTTATAAAATCAATGGCTTAAACAGTACCGAAAACGGAACAGTACCGAAAACGGAACAGTACCGAAAACGGATTGTAACAGTACCGAAAACGGGACACGGATACCCCAAGGAACCCTCAGGTATAGATATTAAAAATAAACAAAAAGAAAAACCTGAAGACATGGCGCTACCTGAATTCATGACCAGGGAGGCGTGGAAAGAATTCATCGAACACCGCAAACAGATCAAAAAACCGATGACCCAGCTTGCGGCGGAAAAGATGCTGAAGAATTTCGTGAAGTACCACGAACAAGGGCATGACGTTCAGGCGATGATCGACAAGGCCATCGAATGCGGATGGCAGTCTGTGTACCCACCCGATAGCCCGCCCGCCCGTTCGCCGCTTGGCCGCGCCTATGACGCGCAAGGTTTGAACGAAGACCACCCTGACGACGTGATCTTGCGTGGTGGCGAACCGAAAGCCCCGAACGTGCCGATGACGGAAGAACGCCGCAAGCGCATCGAACAAGAAAAGTCGATGGGTTAGCTATGTTGAACGAAATGAACCAAGTGATTGAACCGGGACAGCAATGGATGCAGAACCGAACCTACAAAGGTGAAGTCATACTGCATGTACTGTCTTGTTTTGTAGACAAGTGTGGCAAGCATAAAATTGCTGTTCAGGAAGAAACACCACCGCGATCAACCTACGCCCGGCCGCATTACTACACCGCAAAAATTGTGACCCCATCGTATTTCTACGGTCTGACTGTGAAGGTGCAAAAATGACAGATTCACTTTCACTATCCGCCTTCCGGCTGAAGAACCATTCAACCGGCAACCACAAAACCACCTGCCCGAAATGCTCTCACACAAGGAAACACAAAAATGACCCATGCTTATCAATCACAATCCAGCCCGATGGAAAGTTCGTCTACAAATGCCACAACTGCGGCATCGCCGGTCCCAAAGTGCACGCCGATAGCACTCACGGAAGAAGCGCAGGCCATACTGGAAAGGCGCGGAATCAACCTAGAGATAGCCGCAAGTCTTGGCGTAAGAAGTTTGGCGAACGACAGGAATGGTGAAGTCACTATCCAGTTCCCGTATCTGGTGAACGGTGAAGAAGTGAACTGCAAGACCCGCACCATCAAAGGCGAAAAGAAGTTCTTCCAGGTCAAGGATGCGCAGAAGGTCTTGTACAATCACCGCCACATAGGCGTATGGCAGGAAGGTCACAAAGCCGGTAGCGATGAACCGTTGCTGATCTGCGAAGGCGAATTCGATGCGATCATTGCGATGCAGTGTGGCTACTTCGCAGTTTCCGTTCCTGACGGTGCGCCTGCACAGCGCATCGAGCGTGACGAAAACGGTGAAGAAACCAGCAAGAAGTACAGCTTCCTTGAAGGCTTCCCGAAGACCGGCACTGTGATCATTTGCGCGGATGGTGACGATGCGGGTGCAAACCTGCTTCAAGACCTGGCCGATCGCTTAGGCCGTCACCGCTGCAAGTGGATTCTGTACCCGAAAGCCAAGACCAGACCTGACGGCACGCGTCCTGTTCTGAAAGACCTGAATGACGTGTTCAACGAATACGGCGACAAGGGCGTGACGGAAACGATTAAGCGTGCTGCATGGTTCAAGGTCGATGACGTGTACCGTATGTCTGAACTTCCACCATCGCCACCGCACGAACCATTCGCGTGCGAGATCGCGCCGATCAATCTACGTACCTGCGAACTTTCCGCATGGCTTGGGTATCCTGGCCACGGTAAGTCCACCATGTTCAACTTCCTGTCGATGCTTGCGACGAAGAATGGATGGCCTGTATCGCTGGCATCGTTCGAACAGAACCCGCAGACCGAACAACGTGATGCCCTGCGCACGCTGTTCATGGAAAAACGCACGCACCTTGCCAGCCAGCAAGAAATCGAAGCTGCAGATCAGTACATCGACAAGAACTTCAGCTTCATCGTTCCTGATGACACTGCGGACACGGAAGCAGACCTGACGTGGCTGTTGAACAAGATGGCTGCTGCGGTTGCGCGTTACGGCACGAAGCTGTTCATCATCGACCCTTGGAACGAACTCGATCACCAGTTCGACAGGCGCGACATGAACGAAACACAGTACACGGGATTCGCGGTGAAGCAGTTGAAGAAGTTCGCACGCCGCTACCGCGTACACGTCGCTGTAGTCATCCACCCGTCGAAGATTAAATCGGTGGGACGTGACGACAAGCGCCGCATGCCGAACATGGGCGACGCTGCAGATTCAGCACACTGGGAAAACAAGCCGGACTTGGCCTGCATCATCCACCGCAGCCAAGGCTTGCTTCTGTGGCGCGTTGCGAAGTCACGATATGCGGACGAAGACAAGATCGGTCCGCTGGGCGATTACTGGCTGGACTACGACCCAGCCACGAAGAAGCTGTTCCGCACAGACGCGCCTACGCCTATCAGGAAGCCACGCAAGAAGAAGGGCGACCCAGGTGAAGAACAGGAACCGCAAGGCAAGCTTATCGACGACAAAAACGACCCAAGGAAGGATGACCAGCCATGAGCAAGCAGACCATAGTGCTTTCAGAAAAGGACGTTGTGTACGAAGTGACGCACCACGGGCAATTCAGTGACGACAGCAGCGTAGCGATGAAATGCGCTGACCATGAATTCGTGCTGCCCGGCGTGCGTAAGGTCGAAACCATTGTCGAAGTGGGACAGCCACGTATACTACGCATCGAGATCGTCGCGCCGTTCACCATCAAGGAAGAAAAGGACTAGGCCATGCAAGCAGAAGAACCCGTTCAGCACGAAACGCTGGCCGTCAATGGCACCGAAATGGCGCAGATGATGCACCACCTGCGGAACAATTCATCAGGTAAGGACATCGGCAAAGTCATGAAGGAAGGTGGTGTGCTGATCTTGGAAGGTAAGCCACACTACTACACGGCCGCACCGCCTTGGGTCTTCCATGTCATGCAGCGCGGTATCCACGTCGACATAGGCGCGTGGTGCAGGGAGGCAACGGCCAAGGCTTCTGAATTCCTTGAGTCGCTGGACAAGCAGTACAATACACAGGACGCATCATGACCAGAATGAAGGGCATATACGCAGCTTCCGCGTTGCTTGGCGCTTTAATTCAAGCGGGTGCAGGTTTTGGCAATCCCATCGAACCACCTGACTTCGACATACCGCAGAAGATGAAGTTGGACAAAGGCGGCAAATTGGAACGCTCGAAACGTCACACAGGCCATCGTAAGATACAGCGCGAAGCCAAGCGCATCAGAAACAAGAAACGCAGGGGACGCTAATGCTGACGGTGCATAAATACCCACTCCCAGCACACGACTGTCTGGTACACATGCCGCTGGGCGCTAAGGTCATCCATGCGGACATTCAAGGCGAACAGATATGCCTGTGGGCGCACGTCGACACGAAGCAGAAAAAGGAACTGCGCAGATTCATGATCGTCGGTACTGGCCATACGATGCCGGAAGGTCAGAAGCTGGAACATCGTGGCACAGTCCTGATGCACGAAGGAACGCTTGTGGTTCATGTCTTCGAAAACGTCGACTACACGGAACACCAGCGCGGCGTAACCAATTAACCCACAAAAGGATGACAGTAATATGAGTAATACTTGCAAACTGTGTGGTGGTCGAACAAGCGATGTACACGATAGGGGCTGCCCGCATCGTGGCGCAAAAACCAAGAAGCACCCTGAAACGCTCGAACACCTTTCATTGACGCGCAACCATCAATGGCGATGGGAACGGGTCGATGATGATGAAGGTGAAATTGGATACGAGGTACATGGACCGCGAGATAGCTTCATAAGATTTGAAGGTCCAAACTCACTAGCTGATTGCATGGTTTTTATGGCCGCAGTGATTAAGTAGCTGCATATCGTGAAACACTGATTAACCCACCACCGAAAGGAACTGACTATGACTGAGATTCAACAACGTATCCGCAAACGCATCGTGCAACACCTGGTCGTGCCGGAAGAAAAGCTTCTGCCGGACACGCGCTTCGAAGAAGAACTGGGTGCTGACAGCCTGGACGTGATCGAACTGGTCATGGGCATCGAAGAAGAATTCGGTATCACCGTGCCGGACGAAGACAGCGAGAAGATGACCACCGTGGGAGACTTGTTCATGTATGTCGAACGCGTCGTGCAAGCGAAGGCCGCATGAAGATACATCAGGCAAATGTCCCGCTTGAAACGGTAGCCATTGGCGAAGCGGTCTTCGTATGCACCGATGCTGTCACTGACAAAGAGATCATCGCGGTAGGCGTGGCAGTGAACCGTATATGGGCTTGCGATTACACATGGGAAGCATGGCGTATGGGTTCACATGCACCTATTCAGGGCATCTTCTTCAGGCGCAGGCAGTAATGAACAACCTTGGCACATTCAGCGGTATCAAGATCATGGAAGTGGATGCACGTCTGCTTCCAGTGATTGGCCATCGCATTGCCCTGCCAGACATCGCCACACGCGGCGATAGAAGACGGGTGAAGCGGTGGTGCCGGAAGGTGAAGGCAAGCGCGAAGCCCATCCATGCAAGCTACCTGATCGACCCGAAGGCGTTCGACCTTCTGCCGATGGAAGAACTGAAGGTCGAAGTCGACTATAAGCCATACAGTCATCAATTCCTGCTTGCTGGTGATCTCAGGTTATACCGCGCATTCAGGTGTACCAGCATATGATGGACTTCGGCAGTGTATGTAGTGGCGCGGAAGCAGCCAGTCTTGCTTGGCAGGGCTTGGGGTGGAACCCAAGGTTCTATTCTGAGATTGAAGACTTCCCGCGTGCCGTTCTTGCCCACCATCATCCCGATGTACCACTACACGGTGACTTCACCACCATTCAGAAAGGAATGTACCATGCAGTTCGACTTCTTGTCGGAGGAACCCCCTGTCAGTCCTTCAGTATCGCAGGCCGCAGGCTTGGACTGGATGACCCGCGTGGCAACCTATCCCTTGAGTATCTTTCACTGGCTTTACGACTTGGGGTCGACTGGTTCCTTTTCGAGAATGTCCCCGGTCTTCTTTCAAGCGATGACGGCGAAGACTTCGCAGCCTTCCTTAGCGCAGCCACTGGATACAATTACAGCCCCCCCCCAGAAGGATGGCAGAACAGCGGCATTGCAAAAGGAAAGCCAGGAAGATTCGGAATCGCATGGCGAATACTTGACGCTCAGTATTTCGGAGTGCCACAGCGCCGCCGCCGTGTGTTCGTTGTCGGATATACTGGAAACTGGCGACCTCCCGCTGCGGTACTTTTTGAGCGCGAAAGCCTGCGCGGGCTTACTGCGCCGGTCAGGTCAGCGCGGCAAGGACTTACCAAGCCCGCTGAAGGAAACACTGGAAGCCATTGCCAACAAGTAGCGCAGACGTTCGATAGACAAAGTTCAGGAAGCTACGGCACAGACGAAGTTGCATCCACTGTCAGCGCACGCGATTACAAAGGCCATAGCGATTTAATCATCGCCAAACCCCGCGCCTTCAACGTCACCTTCTGCGATGCGAATGGCCGCAGGAAAGATCGACCGAACGGTGGCCTGTACGTTAATGAAACCGAACAATCCAATACCATCACAGCGGCTACGGAATCATCTACGCTGATAGTTCAACCCCCCCCCCAGCACGTTCAAGGTGCGAGGAGGTTGCGAAGGCGGCGGCAAAGGGTATCTAGGACAGGAAGAACAGGCCTTCACGATAAGTACGGGGCAAGACCAGCATTTGTTCCATCACATGCAGGTCAGAAGCTTCACACCCCGCGAACGTGAAAGGCTTCAAGGATTCCCCGATGACTACACGCTTATCCCCTATCGTGGTAAGTTGGCGACTGATGCACCGCGCAACAAGATCATGGGCAACAGCATGGCCGTACCCGTCATGCAGTGGCTGGGTGAACGTATCGATGCTGTGGATAAGATACTGATGGCTGGCCTACATGGCTAAGGTTCCTTGGTACGGTACGGCCAAGTGGCAGCGTATGCGCAAGCGTCAGCTAAGGGACGAACCCATCTGTCGCTTCTGCAAGCAAGAAGGTAAGATCACCCCAGCCATCATCGCTGACCATATCATCCCACACAAAGGCAATGAAGAAGCCTTCTGGAACAATGACCTACAATCCCTATGCAAAGACTGTCATGATACAACGAAGCAGAAGATAGAGATACGCGGGCATGATGAGCGTGTAGGCATAGACGGCATACCCATAGACCCATCACACCCGTTCAATGCACGACCTGCCTATGACCTGCAAGACACCACCACACCTGTCACCCATCAGCCACAGGGGGGGCATTCAGCCAGACCAGAGCGTGCGAGTCTAGACAGATCGGA
>ERZ869925.251-NODE-251-length-39343-cov-10.976914_pt1 | contig 39343 bp, 66 predicted proteins | sample MGYA00579311_ERZ869925 | MGnify/ENA primary metagenome ERZ869925 (study PRJEB32216, sample SAMN09231817) | wastewater metagenome | place: USA: Maryland | collected 2016-07-30 | study: EMG produced TPA metagenomics assembly of the PRJNA472060 data set (Reclaimed...
GCCGCCGCGCGCGGCAGGAGACGGACGATGAACCCCAACGCGATCGAGGCCATCCGGAAGTTGAACCGCGCAGTCGGACTGCTGTCCCGCCGCGACCCCGGAGACGAGGGGCGCGCCATGCGACTGACGAAGGAGATCGACGCCCTGCTCGCCGCCGCCGAGAAGCCCGCCGAGAAGCCGCCCGCGCCTCCTCCTATCGCGACGCCGATGACCGCACCGAAGCACGTCGCAGTCACGCTGAACGAAGGCGGCAGCGGCGAACGGTACGGCGTGCGGATCAACGGCATGTTCCGCATCGACTGCACGACGCGGGATGAGGCCGACCGGATCGCCGACGCGCTGAACCGCGCAGAGAAGCCCGCCGAGGCCGCGCCGGTCGCGCCGCTGCCGTGGGTCGTGCGGGACGCGCACAACGGCGCTGTCGTCGCGATGTTTGCCCATCACAACCACGCGATCGACCTCGCGGGAGACAAAGGGCTGTTCGAGGTCGCCGCAGCGCCGACGGTCGCGGCGGTGAAGTTCGAAGGCGGACGCGCCGGGGGCAGCGAATGGCTCGCCGCCACGCATTCCGAGGAGCCGTTCCGCTTCGTGACCGTGCGGCTCGACCTCCGCCCCGGCGAGGACGCGGGCGAGACGGTCGCGAAGATGCTGGCGCCGGTCGGGAGGGGGCCGTGAGCATATTCAGGCCCGTGACGTCGACCGAAGGCCCAACCCCGCTAGTGCGCGTGCTGGAGCGCCGCGACGTCGACGTGAGCGTCCGCGCGTACGACATCCCGACCGGACCGCCACCGTTCCCGAAGCCGAAGTCCAAATGGAAGCAGAAGAAGCGCGCCGCCCGAGGTGGCCGATGAGCGACCACTGCGACGCGAAGTGGCTACCGAAGCAGGTCGAATGCTTGGCCGAACCGGACCACGCTGGCGATCACTACGGGGAGGACGACGCCGGGTTCATCGTTCGATGGGCGCCGAAGTCGTCGGTTAAGCCGGACGACGCCACCGGCCGCGCGTTCGACCCAGAGACGTTGGTGCTCGCGCTCGACGCCGCGAACCTGGAGATCGCGCGGTTGAAGGTGATGCTCGGCAACATGACCCGGATCGTCCGCCAATACGAAATCCCGCACGGGCTGTTCACCTACGACAACACGCGACTCGTCGAGGCGGAAACCGCCCTCACCCCGAAGGAGCCCTCCGATGGCTGACCCGACCGAAACCGCCCGCCGCGTGCTCGACCTCGACAAGCAGGCGACCCAAGGGCCGTGGCGCTGGGACCCCAAGCGAGGCACGTACGAATACAACGCTCAGAACGTCGGCGGCTTCGTGGCGGGCGGCGCTGCCGTCTGCCACTTCGGCAACAGCGAGCAATACTACCCGGAACAGGGCGAGCCACCGAACGAGGCAGATCGCGCCCTGATCGCGGAGTACCGCACCGCCGCGCCGGACCTCGCCCGCGCGCTGCTGGAGTCGCAGGCGGCGCTCGCGGCGGCGGAAGAGGGCCGTCTCGCGGCGCTGGACATCGCGAAGGGCGCGTACGAGGAGCGCGACGAAGCAAGGGCGGCGCTCGCGGCGGCGAACTCGCGGGCGGACCTCGCGTACGAAGAGAAGGCGCTCGCGGACCGGGAGTTCGTCGCGTCGCAGAAGATCGTGCGCGATCTGGTCGAGACGTTGCAGTGGTGCAGGCACACGATCAGCAACGCCAACGACATCCTGCGCGACGAGGACGAGGAGGACACGGCAGAGGTGGACGCGGCATTGGTCGAGATCGACGCCCTGCTCGCGAAGCACGCCGCGCCCGCGCCGACGCCCGCTGCGGTGCCGGGGCTGGTGTTCGGGGAGCCGGACGCGGAGGGCGACCGAGAGGCGAAGGCTGTCGACGGCGGGCATTACGAAGTCTGCACGTCAGAGGAGCGGCCGGGGCAGTGGTTCTGGACCGGCCCGAAGATGATCGGGCTTGCCTACGTCGCCACCGAAGCCGAAGCCATCGCCGCCGCGAACGCGCACAACGCCGCGCGGCTGGCGAAGAAGGGTGGGGAGTGATGCGCGCTGTCTGGGTCGTGGAGTCGCGAGTGCAGGACGGGCGCTGGGTCGCGATGCTGGCCGACGTCACTCGGAGGGGCGCGTGGTTCTCGCAGCGGGGATATCGCGCCCGGTGGCCCGAGGAGAAGTTCCGCGTCGTGAAGTACGTCCCCGCCGAGAAGCGCGCGGCCGAGTCCGCGAAGGAGCGACGATGACCCCCGAAGAGGCGAAGAAGCGCGCTGACGAACTGCGCGACGTGGGCGATCGGGATGCCGTCGCCCTTCGCACGCTGGCCGACGCCCTCCGCGAGGCCCAGGCGGCAGTGGTCCAGATGCGCGAGGACGCGGCGAAGATCGCGGACGGCGTTCTCGACGGACCCCTTCCTGCGGGCGCGTTCGCCATTGCCGTCCGAATCTCGAAGGCGATCCGATCCCTGCCCGCGCCCGCCGCGCGCACCTACGACGACGGCGTGCGGGACCAGTGGCGCAAGCCGATGGCGCAGGCTGGAATGGAGATGAACGGGCTGGCTGTCGAGGTCGTCCACGGGAGAGCCTACGTCAGCCTTCTCGACGCGAGCGCGGTGCTGACCCGCCTGCGCGACGCCCTGCTCTCGCCCGCGCCCGCCGTGGCGCCCGTCGCCCAGAAGACCGTCCGGACCTCGACCTGCTGCCTTGGGCCGATGATCCCGCCCGGAGGGTGCGCGTTCGACACCAACGGCACCTGCGACCGCCCGAAGTGGACGGATGCTGTGGCGCCCGTCGCCGTGCCGAAGCCCCGCGTGATCGTCGCCCCGCCGATCGACTTCAGCGAAGAGGACGCGCCCGACGAGAAGCCCGTCGCGTTCGACGCGGAGGCGGCGCTGGTCGCGGCGAGGGACGTCGTGGCCGACTGGACGGACCCCGTTCGCGCTGACGACCTGCTCTCGGTGATCGACGCCGCGCTCGCCGCCGGTCGAGGTGCGCGATGAGGGCATCCGAGGCGCGCGAGGTGGCGGGCTGGTTCCAGCGCGAGTCGCAGCGGATGCAGGAGGTCGTGGACGAATGCGCCGCGACCGGCGCCGACTTCAAGTTCACCGGACTCGACTACGACGAGCGCGCCACCCGATACCGCCGCGCCGCCGTCGCCCTCGACGCGTACGCGGACGGGATCGACGCCCCCGAGTTCCGCGCCACGTCCAGCGACACGAACCGCCTGCATCGCATCCGGGCGCGACTGCTGGACCTAGTCCCGCTCGACGGCACGATGTCGCTGGCGGACGACGTGCAGCGGCTTGACCGGGCGCTTGAGAACGCCGAGGCGCGCGGGCGGCAGCACGGGCTGTTGGCGGCGGCGATGCTGCCGGTCCGCCCGTGGTGGGACCACGACCTGTCATTCTGTGGCGACTGCGGCGCTGAAAACGCGAGCGTTGCGGAGTTCGTGGACGAGATCGTGGCGCTGGCATCCGAGGCATCCGATGGACGCTGAGACGGTGCGCCGGATCGAGCACGACGCCCGTCAGCACGCGCTCCTGGCGGCGCTCTGGACGCTCGAACGCGAGCGCGAACTTGAACTGAAGGTGCCCGCCATGCTCTCGCCCGCGACGGCAGAGGCGTTCGCGCACGAGATCATCGACACCGTGGGCGCCGCGATCCGCGACGACCTGCTGGCGCTGGGGGACTCCGATGCATGACACTGGCTGGCAACCCGCAAGCGACGTGCCTGGCGCCGTGTGGCGCGAGATCACCGGGCTGGGCGAGGGGCTCGACGCGCGGCTGGTCGTGCGGCCACCCGGCGCGTGGACGGTCTACCAGCGCGGCAGCACTCACGGCGTCGGTAACCCGACGTTCGAGGAAGCGAAGCGGGAGGCGATCGCCTTCGCCCTCGACAGGGTAAGGCAGGAGCGCGACCGGCTGACTGCGGCGCTTGCCGCGCTGGGCCATCCGTGACCCGCCACCGCCGCCAGCGCACCGCCCGACTCGCCGCCCGCGAGGCCTGCCACGACACGCGCCGCGTGCTCGTCCGCAACGGCCCGAACGCGCCTGGCTTCGTCAGCTGGTACGCGTGCTTCCTCGCCCGGCTGGCCCGACAGCGGCGTCAGGCGTCGCATCGGTGGACGCGCGTCGATCTGCCGCCTTCGTCGCGGACGGGGGCGTGTTCGTTCTGAGCGGAGCAGTTGCCGGCGTCCGACGCCGTGCGAGGATAGCTGACATGGCGCTTGGCGACTGGGCATCGATCACGGTGAACGAGCGGGGTGAACCGACATCGCGTCGGATCACCGCGCCCGACGGCGTCGTGTTTGAACTCCGCAAGAACTTCATCCGCGTGCTTGAATCCGGCGAGGAGGTCGCGCAGCTTTCCGCGGGGCACCTCGGCTACCGCGGCACGTTCGTCGAGGCCCATCCGCTGCCGACGCAGGATCTCTCGACATGCTTCATTGTCGAGACGACCGACGGGCGACTGCTTGCCGGGCTTGGCTGCTTCGGCGATGTCACGCCGGACATGCGCGATCGAGCGCGCGAGCGGGTCGCCTTCGCAGACGGGCACGGGCGATACGATGCGATGGCGGCAGCGCTGGCGCGCGTTCGGGCGGTCGACCAGTCCGACGACCCGACGCCGGAGAAACGCGAAACGCCCGAGCCGTGAGGCCCGGGCGCTCGCATCGTGCATGTCCCCGCGAAGTGCGCATCGTCGAGAGGCGCGCGGGCACGTCTACCGCCGCACCACCCAATACGCCGTCTGCAGCTCCGCCCGCGTACCGATCGCCGCCCGGCCTCGCGACGCCCACTCGCGCACCCAGGTCGGGCCACCGGCGAGCGGCACCCAGACCGAGAACACGACGCCGACCCGAGACGACGCCCACGCCCGGTCCAGCAGTCGCCGGGCGTCGCGGTCGGACTGGTAGGCCAGCGTCCCGCACAGCAGCGTGAAGTCGACCGGCGGCAGCACGCCGGCCAGCGCGTCCCGCTGCACGAACGCCCGACCCGGCCACCGCTGGCGCGCCACGTCGACCGGCAGGGCGTCGAGGCCGACGTAGTGCCCGCCGCGCGCCTCGATCAGCGGGACCGCGTCGCCGTGGCCGCAGCCGAGGTCGCGCACCGTGAGCCCGGTCAGGTCCGGCAGCGCGTCGACGAGCGTCCGGAGGTGGATCGCCTGCGTCTGGGCGGACGCCCAGCCGAGGGAGCGGGCTGGGTCGGGGATCGCGCGGAGGGCGCGGTAGGTGTCGAGGGCGTTCATCGGGACGACACCACCAGCGCCACCGTCGCGACCACGCCCACGACGACGCCGACCAACCCCGCGACGACGACCGGCACCACCGGCAGCGGCGCGGGCGGGCACGTGATCGCGGCGGTCGCCTGACACGCGTCCGTCTCGATCCGGCTCGCGACGAGCTGCGCCTCGCACGTCTCGCGGGCGAGGGTGTCCGTGATCACGGTGGCCGACAGGCATCGCGCCTGGTCCTCGGTGAGCGGGGCGCCGACGACGAGCGGCGGGACGGTGCGGCAGTCGACGGCGCGGGCGGGAGGCGCGGCGAGCAGGGACAGGATCAGGACGAGCGTCAGCGCCCTCACGCGGGCAGCGAGACCGGGGTCGGGCCGCCCGTGACGTAGGGAGCGAACGAGGTCACGACGGACCAGTCGTCGGCCGCGATGTCCGTCTGCGACGCGAGCCAGCCGACGACGAGCGACCCATCGGACGCCCGCATGTCGAAGTGCGGGTTGATCCGCATCGTCATGGACTCGGCTTCGTGGATGTCCTGCGCGAGCGCCGACAGTTCGCTCGCGAGGTGCGACGCCGCGCCCGCTCGCGCCGCGCCGATTGGGATGGTGGACCCCGGAGTGTAGGCGACCCACATGTGCTTCCCGTTCCACCCGGCGCGCTGGATGCGCTCGCCACGCTTCGCCGCTTCGATCGCTTCACCAAACGTCATGGTCGTCTCCGTGGCGCGTCAGGCGCGCCGGTTGCCGTGCATCTACTTTCGATCCCCACCCCGCCGCATCGCATCGTTCAGCACGTCGACCGGCTTGCGCGCCCGGTCCGCGTCCGCCTTCGACCGAGCCGCCGCGATCGCGTCGACAGCCGCCGCATCCGCCTGCGCCCGACGACGCGCCTCGACCTCGCGAGCGACGCGCGCGACCCGCTCGCGCTCCATGCGCCCGCGCCACCAGACGATCCCGACGGCGACCAGAAGCACGACCAGGACCACAGCGTTCCCCAGCATGATGGCGTCCTCCAGCAGCAATGCGACCCCGAACACGACCGCGTCCCGTCGATCCAGCCCGACCAGCGCGAGCACCACGACCGCGACGAGCGCGAGCGTGGCGGCGAGGGTCACGGCGTGACGTGCACCGGCGACAGGCAGACCGGACAGAGCATCTGCCGACCGACGACGCCCTCGCCGCCGAGGTACGCGGGCGACCCGCCGAAGGCATCCACGGCAGACCCGGACTCGACCCCGAGCACCGGCAGCAGTTCCTCGACCTGCCGAGACGTCAGCGTCGACGTGCGCGGGCCGTTGCCGTTCGCAGCGAGGTGGCCCGGCTCGGCTGCGCGCATGGCATCCACGGGCGCGTGCGCGGCATCGAGCGCGTCACCGGCAGGCACGCCAGCGCCCGCCGCCGCGTACAGGGCGGACCAGTCGGGGCACTCGCGGGGGCCAGCGCCATCGGCGGAGCAGTAGAGGGTCATCCGTAAAGCCCCAAGATCGGCACGTTCTGGCCGGGGTAGCCGATTGACGTCGGGAAGGTGGCGGGCGGGACGGCGTAGGTCGCAGTGCAGCGCAGGTGCGTGGCAGGCGCGACTGTCGGGAAGTTCAGCGACACAACAGCCTGGTTCCACCCGAGGTTCGACCAGCCAGAGGTCGTCCACGCCCGAGCCTGCGCGGTCGTCGTGCTGTCGAGCGTCCACGCGAGCCAGTAAAGGCGCCCACGGATCACGCCGACGGACGATGCGAACGCGGACGTTTTCAGCGCGGGCGTCGTGAGGCTGATGCTCGACACCGCCGCGATGCGGTTCGTCGGGTAGCCGTCGCTGCCGGACTCGTAGAGAGCGAAGTTGACGACCTTGCCCGCGTCGCCGGTCGTGAGTTCCCACTGGATCGTCGTGATGGTGCGCGTGTAGGGGGACACCCACGGGATTGCGTAGATGCGGTCGACGTTGCCGTTCGGATTGAACTGCGCCGTGGTCGCTGCCGAGTACGACTGTACGCCGACGGACGAGACGAACGTGACGCCGGACGCGACGTTCGGGAACGACGTGCCCGCCTCCGCAAAGGGCGCGGTCCACTCCATCGCGCTCGCGGCGTCGTTCGTGCGAAGCAGTTGTCCCTTCGTTCCGAGCGCAGTGAGCCCCGTCCCGCCGCGAGCGACGCCCAGCGTGCCCGTCGTGACGTTGGCGATCGAGAGCACGGTCGGATTCGGATACGTCCCGCCGAGGTCGCCGCCTGCGCTGCCGGTGGGCGAGCCCCCGCCCGCCGTCGCGCCCACGATCGTGCTGCCGACGCGCTTCAGGAACTGACCATCCGCGACCGCGCCGACGACCAGCACGGTCGGCCCGCCCGTCTCTCGGATCGCGCGCGCGGTGACGCTCATTAGACGCTCGGGTGCTGCGTGACGGTGAGCGTGCCGAGCACGGTGCCGCCGGACTCGCGGAGCGCGCGCGCGGGGCCCGCGTAGGGATTCGGGATCAGGGTCACGGCGCCCGCCGATCGCCGTCGAGTCGGTCGCGCACGGCCTTCACGAGCGAGCCGCCGAACAGCGCCGCGAAGAATCCGGACACGATGCCGCCGAACAGCTCCGCGTGAGCCCCGCCGCCGAACGCAGGCGTGAGCCCGGCGAGGCCTGCGAGGACGCCGGCGGCGACGGGCACGATGCGCAGGACGGTCTTGGCGCTGTCGCTCGGCCCACCGGTCGCGACGGCCAGCCGGCGGAGCATTTCGAGCGACTCGGCCTCCTGCCCGGCGAGAGCGGCCCGGACGCGATCCACCGCGGCGAGCGCCTTCGGATCGGCGCGAACGCCGCGACGCCACGCAGGGACGACCGAACGCAGGAACTCGGTGCCGAGCGCCAGACCGAACGGCCACGCCACCGGACCCGCGACGCCGAGAAGCATTGCGAGCGAGTCGGTGCTTGGGGCTCCATCGGCCGTCTGCCCGTGCGCGATCGAGGCGAACAAGGGGAAGAGCAGGAACGCGGCGGCGATGCCGATGGCAACGCTCCACAGGACGTCGCGCCAGCCAAGCTCAGACGATTCGATTCCGGTCATTCATCGGACTCCGGCGGCGGTGGTTCGCCGCGCTCCAGGGCGTTGAGACGGGCGTTCGTTCGGGCGTGCTGCGCGGCGTGCCGGTTCCACTCGCGACGCAGCAGGATCGAGAGCGCGGCGAAGAATCCGCCCGCGACGTACGCGAGCACCTTCGCGGCATCGACCTCGACAGCCACCGCGACGGCAAGCACGGGCACGTCGGCGAGCGCGGCCTTGGCGATAGGCGTCACGACGGCACCACCGGCCGCACGACGTACGTCTCGGCGGGCAGCGGCTCCGTCGTCGAGCCGATGCCGTTCGTGGATCGCTGCGTCGAGAAGTAGGAGATGCGGCCCTGCGCGACCCCGAGCACCATCACCGAGTGCCCAAGCCCGGACGCCCGCCAGAACTGCGCGAAGTCGCCGGGGCGCGCGTCAGACGCCGCGACCTCGACGCCGAGGCCGAGCGGCACGAGCGCGTCGAGCGCGCCCTTTCGGGTGCCGATGCAGAACCAGGCGCGCTGCAGCTCGCGAGCCTGCGCGAGCGTGATGCCGCCCATGAACGGGAGCGAGTAGTCCTTCGCGTACGCGAGCCAGCCGCGCCAGAAGGTCTCCAGCGTGACGCCGCAGCAGTAGGTGCCGCGACCGGCCCGCAGCACGCGGTCCTTGCCGAGCATGAGGTCTTGGGTCGTGCCGCCCGCCCACTTGTCCGGCGACGGCCAGAGGTAGCCGCCGCCACGCCGCAAGCCGCCTGCCACGTCGCGGATGCGCGAGTTCAGGAGGTCATTCTCAGGGGTGGCCGCAGCCTCGCGCATCCGGCGACGGTCGACCACCCGGGCGCGCCCGTCCCGAGGTAACGGGATGCCTTCCCGTTACCAGAGTTCCAGCGCCCACGACTCGAGTGCGGCGACCCCTCCGGCCACCTCGTCGTAAGCCTTGATCGTCCAAGTCGCCGCGGAGGTCGACCCCCGGAACGCGGACAGCGCCTGATCCGGCACCGTGTCGTCCTCGTAGGCGTCGGAGAAGCTGAAGACGAGGTAGCTGCCGGACCCCGACAGGTCGCCAGCAGCGGCGAGGCGGCGGGTGGTCGTTCCATCGAACAGGGTCAGCCGCAGCTGCGAGGCATTGACCGTGTGGCTGACGACGACGTGCACCCGGACGTAGCCGACGTCGAACGCCCGACTGCACACGATCGTCGACGAGACGCCCGTGACCGCGTCGTTGTCCGGAATCACCGCAGCGGGTTGCGCGTAGCCGCGGAAGTGCACCGAATTCGCGGGCGAGAGCGGCGGCTCCTCCCAAACGGCGACGCCTTCGATCCGGGCAGGCACGACGCTCGACGTCGGGTTGCCAGCCAGGTCCGTGAATCCGGCGAATACCTCACCCGCGGCCAGCGTCGCCGCATCGATCGGGCCGTTGCCGAACTGCCGATACTGGTCGAGCGCGACGCTTCCCGGCGTGATCGCGAAGTCGGGGCCGTTCAGGAGCGCCCCGTCGATCCGGGCCCGCCATGCGAGCTGCGCGTCGTCCTCGAGCGGGATGCCGTCCGTGGTCACGCGCGCGGCCACGATCGCGCTGGTGGCCCCCCAGCGTGGCTGGATCTTCGTCTGGACGCCGAACGCGGGCGAGGTGGAGTCGAAGGCGTTGGTGTACGTGACGCCGGACCGGCACCAGTCGCCCGGGAGCGTCACGCAGCCGCGCGTCTGCGGCCACCACTTCGAGTTATTCATGGCCGCGAAGCGATCGGTCCAGAGGTTCTGGATCGACTCGACCCCGTTTGGAGCCTCGCCGCCCAACTCGCCGGAGTAGCTGTTCACGATCGCGGCGCCCGGGACAGCGTCGCGCCGGCCGAGAGGGAGCAGCCGGAGCCCCGGGGCGCCCGTGGTCAGGTCGCCATCGGCCGGCGCGGCCTGCGTGGCGTACACGGCCAGCAGCTCGGCGGCGTCGGCTGCATCCGGGTCGACCCAGACGGTGAGGTAGTTCGTGACGCCGGCCGTTGGGGAGACGGTGGCCGTGCGCCACGCCAGCGTCGAGGAGGAGAACGCTTGCGTGTCGTCCGCGGCAGGGATGCCGTCACCGGCGCCGGCCGTGATGTCGGTCGTGGCGCAGGTGGCGTTCAGCGACGCCGCGGCCCCGCCCGTGGTCCGGCAGTAGGCGTGGATCGTGATGTCGCCGCTCGCGATGGGCGCCGGGATCACGTACCGGGCGATCCAGTTGGCGCCGACACCCGTGGCAGGCAGAAACGAGTGGTGCGCCAGCACGGTCGGGAGCGCGGCCACGTCCGCCTGGTAGTCGCGGAGCAGGCGCAGGGTGAACACGTCATCCGGGGGGCCGCTCTGGCGGCGGAAGTGAGCGCCAAGCTCCTCCGGAATCGTGCGCGTCCATGCGGCGCCTTCGGAGCAGAGGCTCCATGCGACCGCCTTCGTGGTGGATGACCCGGTGGATCCCTTGGACGCTGTGGTGGTGAGGTACACCCACGCCTCGAACGGGCCGTCCGCGATGTCCTGTGGAATCGTGAAGGTCCCCGACCGCCAGCCATTGGAGCTCCCGAGCGAGAACGTCGCGCCGACGTCGACCCAGCCGTCCGGCGCGCGCACGAATCTGTCGTTCAGCGGAGCCCGACGAACGCGCAGGCCCGCCCGGAGCGTTCCGGACGTGTAGGAGTGCTGCCGGACGTACAGCCGGACGATTCCCGTCTCGTTCCCGACGCCCGGGACGAGCGCGCGGCCGATCGTCCACTCGGTCCGGACGTCCGCCTCGGCCACCGTGAACGCGAGCCCGCTCGCCACGGTCGGGCAGTCGACGCCGTCGGCGTAGCTCCAGTGGATCGTGGGCTTCACAACGGCCTGCCAGAGCGCCCGATCGTAGAGGCGTTGGGTCAGCGACGCAGTGGAGAGCACGCGGCGGCCGCTGGCGTTCAGGCCGACCAGTTCGCCGTTCGTGAGGGAGGGCATGGCCATCGTTGGGGCTCCGGTAGGGCGTCAGGCCATCTCTGCAGGATCGTCGCCGTCGAGGCTGGCCGACATGTTCGCGCGGAACGCGAGCGACGCTGCCGCGGTCGACGTAGAGACGTCCCAATCAGCGTAATCGGCGTGGATCAGGACCATGTTTGCGGTGATCCCCGTGACGTCATCCAGCGTGACGACCGTCGGCGAGGACGAGAGCGCGGTGATTTCGCGCACCGTGGTCCGGCCGTAGAGCGCTGTCGGGTCGTACCCGCGCACCTTGTCGCCCACCGCGAACGCCGCCGTCGACTTCACCGCGGCATCGACGTACCCGCCCGCGGACACGGTGACGTCGAGGCCGGCGACGCTGACCACCAGCATCGCGGGGGCCAGGTAGCGCGTGTCGAGGTCCGTGATCGACGTCTGCCGCAGCGACAGGCCCACGGTCATGCGCTTGAAGTCGGCCGTCTTGCCCACGACTTCCCACACCTGCGACGACACCCCGCGCGTGGCGCTGAGACGGGACGGCACGACGTCGTGGGTCAGGCTCACGAAGTCGCCCACCTCGCGAACGATGTGCTTGAACGTCACGGTCAGGTCGAGCGTCGCGACGGGCTGGGCGAATCGTGCGGCGACGCGGCCGCAGTAGTCGTTCATGCCGTTCGGCGCCCCGCCCACCACTGGCAGGGCTGACGCGTCGATCGTGACCGTGCCCGCCTTTGGGTAGTCGATCGCGACGATCCGCCCGTTGTCCTGGATGCGATTCGTGAACGCGAATCCGGGCGTCGGGTTCACCACGATCTCCCGCTCGCCCGGGTCGTACCGCTGCCCGAACTTCCACACGACGGTGCCGATCACGGAGAGTGCGTCGGACGACCAACCGCCCAGCGATACGACGTCGTCGCGCGAGATGGCCACCGCGCCCGTGAGCTCGTCCGGCGTGGGCGACTGCAGCCGGCCGACGGAGAGCAGGTTCCCGAGCGACGGGCGCAGGAAGAATCCGAACGGCTTCAAGAGGTGCGTTCGCGCCCACTCGCCCAGCTTCTCGATCGGCTTGACGAGGATCGTCTGCACGCGCAGGTCGGGCGTCGCGGCGATCATGTCCTCGATGCCCGCGACGTCGATGCGGTCGGGCTTCAATCCGAGCCCCCACTGCGACGGGAGCGTGTCGTAGGTCGAGTGATTCAGGCCGTCGCCGAAGTCGGAGAGGAGCAGCTGCAGCAGCACCTGCAGCGGGTGGTCCCCGGCGGTGAACGGCTCGTAGCTGTCGTTGATGTAGACGCACTCCTGGATGAACGACCCGTGCGAGCCACCGTTGTTCACGCGCGGACCCGGCGTCACGTAGTCGAACTCCGTGACCGCGTAGACGTTCAGCGACGTCCCGGCCGTGTTGAAATAGTTGTCCATTCGCAGGACGTTGACGCCGTATCCGTTGTCCGCGAGGAACATGCGCCGCTTGCCGGACGCCGTCGTGTCCGCGATCGGTCCGACCTGCTGCGGCGGAACGGCTCCGAACTCGTACACCTCAGGCGCGAGGAACGATCCCGGCTGGCCGGTCTGCGTTCGCGACGCGATGATCCACGCCGGCGGCTCGCCCTCGGTGGACGGAACGCCGAACGTCCCGAGGTCGCCGAACGCGGGCGCGTTCAGTTCCCCGAACGACTGCGAGCACGACAGGGAGAGCGTTCGCAGGTCCGGCCCGCCGAACGAAACCTCCTCGATGACGCCCGACCAGACCTCCGTGCAGTCGGCGTCGGACGCGGGCGAGTGGCCCGCCATGAGCCACACCCGGCGCCCCTCCAGCTTCGTCGGGTAGGGCGTCAGCAGTTCGCCCACGTCGATCCGGGACGAGCCGTTCGACGCGATGCCCGGGGACACGACGCCGCCCGCGTGGCTGGTCGCGCGCGAGCGGTACGCGCCTCGGCTCGCGATCGTGACGCTGGTCGTGGTGGTGCTCGTGTAGGTGATCGTCTCGTATCCGACGAACGCCGCGCCGGACGCGGGCCAGGTCGTCGTGTCGCCGGTGACCGTTTTCGCGCCCGTGTCGTTGTTGTCGAGCGTGGCCGCGAACACGCACCGCCCATCCGTCCGCGCAGAGGCCGTGAGCTCTGTCAGCGACCCGTCGACGTCGACGATCTGGACCGAGAGCGCGCCGCCGCCGACTGCGCCCTCCAGGTGGTCGAGCGTCTGCGGCGGAAGCGACGGGAGCGAGTCCTTCGCGAACCACGACCGGATGCCGAGGAACCGCGCGTCAGCCGCGCGACCCGAGAACCACGACGAGTCCTTCGCCACGGTGCCGTAGGCGTAGGGCAGGCCCTCGATTTCCAGCCAGAGCGCCAGCGCGCCACGCGGGCGGGCCTCGACGGCGGTGGTGTACCCGGCGACGCTCACGAGACGAACTCGGACATGCGCAGGTTGACGCTGTAGAGCGGCATCGCCTCACTGAGCCGCTGCGGATCGACCATCTGCAGCACCTCCGGCTCGAAGAAGAAGTCGTCGTAGCCGCTGCCGAGCGTGTCGCGGTCGACCCACCACCGGAATCGGCCCGGGTAGGTGTCCGACGTCAGGATGCGCTCGATCGACTCGTTCGTGACGGTCTCCGACTCGATCTTCGCCTTCCCCGCCGCCATCCACTCGATGGCGACACGCTTCCCTGCCCAGCGGCCGAGCACGTCGTACGTGTTCTGCCCGCCCTGCGTCCGGTTGACCACGGCGTCCTGTTCCGTCACCGGCTCCGACGATCGCGGGGGCACGCCGGGCGTCCAGTAGCCGGGCATCGCGTACGGGGCCACGAACGTCGCCGTGCCGCCGGACGGGCCAACCTGGCTCGCGGCGGCGCTGCTGAACCCGAGCGCGGTGGCGAGCCGCGCGGTGGCGGCGGAGTTGTTCCAGTGGATGAAGCAGTCGGCGGTGTTCGCGAGGCCCGTGACAGTGATCGTGACCACGCCGTTGTTCGACACGCTGAACGCCACGGAGACGCCGTTGATCGTGCCGAAGTTCGTGTCGACCTGTGCGACGAGCGATCCGGACCCGGACGGCGCGGTGAACGTGCCCGCCGTGATCGCCGTGTCGAACGCCGCGACCACGACCGGACCCGCGCGCGAGTAGGACATGCGCAGGGTCATCGGCAGCGCGGCGGACACGGTGACGGGCGCGTAGAGGCAGGGAATCGTGGCCATTAGCGATACCCTCGGTAGCGCTCGTAGTTCTTGAGCGATGCGGTGATGTCGGCGCCCACGTCCGCGCCCGTCGAATAGATGCGGCTGGTCGTCAGGTTGACGGTGATCCCGCCGCCGGAGCCGCCGGTCGGCCCTCCCTGGACAGGCAGCGCCGTCGGCGCTGGGGCCGGACGCGCAGCCGCAGCCGCCGTACCCGCCGCGATCGCGCCGCCGCCGGCGAGCGCCGCGACACCGGCGAACGCTGCAGCCTCGCCGAAGAAGCCGGGGGCCAGCGGGGCGGTGCCGACGCCCGCGAGCGCGCCGATGCCCTTCGCCGTGGCGAGCGCGGCCTTGACCGTCGCCTCCTGTGCCACGCTCGCCAGCACGCCCTGCACGGACTCCAGCGCGGCCGACGCGAGCGACGCGCCCAGGTCCTGCGAGGAGGCCGCTGCCGCGATCTGCGCCGCGTCGAGCTGCGCGAGCGCGCCCACTGCGCCGCCGACCTGCTGGGCGAACATGTTGCCCGCGAGCGCGCCCATCTCCAGCACGGCCTCCTGCGCGGCCATGCGGCTGTCGTAGAGCTTTTTCGCTGCGTCCTGCTCCAGCTTCAGCCGGGCGTCCGCTGCCTGCTTCGCGAGTGCGAGTTGCTGGTCACGCTCGACCGCCTGCGCCGCGTCGAAATCGCGAATGTCCTGCTGCCACTCAGCGTAGCGGGCCGCACGCCCCTCGCGGTCGGCCTCACGGAGTCGCTCTGCCTGCGTCGCCTCCGCGTCGAGTTCCTCCTGAAAGTTCTCCTCCAGCGCGACGTCGGCTTCGTCGAGGAACTTGATGGCCAGCGCGTTTCGGACGGCGAACGCAGTGCGCGCGGCGGCCTGCTTCTTCTCCTCCTCCGCGACGATCGCTGCCGCCTGCGCGGATGTCCGGGTACGGTTCAGCTCGGAGAACGCGTCCTGCTGCGCGCCGACACCACGCTCGAATGCGCTGAGGGCCCTGTAACCATCGAGGCGGACGGCGTTGACCTCGCGCTCTGCATCTGCGACGGCCTGAAGGCCCTTCGTGATGAGCCCGACCGAGACAGCCGCGCCCGCCAGTGCCGCGCCGATCGGGCCGCCCTGCGCGAACCCCTGAACGAGCGCCGACGCCGCGCCGACGGCTTCCTTCGCGATGCCGTCCTTCAGCCCGGACGAGATGCGGTTCAGCGACGAGACGATCACCTCGCCGAGAAGCGCCTTCCGCATCTGGTCGCCAAGCTCTTTCGAGGCCTTCGTCGTGCCCTCGATCGAGTTGATGACCTTGTCCCAGCCCGTGAACTCCACCGGAATTTGCACCGAATCAGCCACGGGCCACCTCCAGCTTTCGCAGGGCGATCAGCCCGCGCACCTCCAGCCACGCCGCGGCGAACCAGGCGGGCCATCCAGCGATCGCGCCCGACAGCGGCGCCACCTCACCCAGCCGCTCGACGAGCGACAGCACGCGCAGGTGCTCCGGGCGGATGTACGACGGGGGCCATCGCCAGAACTCGCGGCCGTCGGGCGTCGACAACGCCGCGGGCAGGTCCGCCGTCAGGCCGACCTTTGCGAGGATCGTCGGATCGTGGATCGCAGCCGCTCGCACGCCAGCCTCGTTGAACCTGCCGCCGGGCCCCGTCTCGTTCAGGAGCCAGACGGCTGCAGAAAACCCAGAAGATCGTCTCCGGACAGCGCGTTCGACCGCAGCACCTCGGCCGCGAGCGACGCTACCGTCTCGCCGCCCCACGCGACCAGGTACGAGACGGCATCCGGCGTGAGCACGCGGTACGGCCGGCCGTCGACGTGGACGACCTCGCCGCGCTCGCCCTCCGCGTACGCGCGCAGGCCCCAGCGGATCGCCTCCGCGTTGCTACGGAAGTTCGACGCGATCACGCCGTCGAGCGCCGCCTGGAACGCGGCACGCGCCTCGGCTGAGTCGTCGGCCGGGACGTGGCGACCGTCGACCACCTTCGACGCCCGCTGCAGCGCCACACGCGCCGCCGACTCGCGCTCCTGCATTTCCAGCGCGACGAGGTACGGCAGCGGCCGGAGCGACCACGGCTTGCCCTGAATCGTGAACGTGCGCGTCCCGTGGATGTCGAAGGTCATGGCGCGGCTCCTAGAAGAACGCGAACGAGAGGCCGGGGAGCGTCGTGGTGGTCGGCTGGCGCGCGCGGATCACGAGATCGTTTCCGCGCAGGCCACCGATGTCGGAGTCGGCGGGGAGCTCGACGAGCTGCCCGACCTGGAACGCGACCGCGAACGCCGCGCCGGCCGTCGCGCCGATCTGCAGCAGCGTGTTCCGGCTGGTCGGCGTCGCGAAGTCGCCGCGGTAGGTCGAGTCCGCCTGGTACGGGGTCGCCGTGATCCGGGCGTTCTCTGCCGTGATCGCCCACCCGATGCGGCCCTGCGTCCCCTGCGTCGAAGGCATCTCGGACAGGGTCAGGCCCGGATCGAATCCGAAGCGAGCAACGGCCGTCTTCGTCGAGCCCCACCAGAACGGCGACGCCATCGCGAGCAGGTTCGTCTGCTGCGTGTAGGTGGCCGGCACGCTCGACTTGCTCGTCGTCGTGGCCCACGAGTCGGCCTCGAACGTGAACGAGAGCATCGCGCGGCCCTTGGCGTCGACGGGCTCGAGCACGACGGTTCCGGCGCAGCCCGTGATCGTGACCTCGGTGTTGTGCCGCTTCAGCGCGAAGCTGCAGTAGGTCGGGTTGTAGGTCCCGGACGGAGGGAGCACCCACGTCGACGACCCGTACACGACCGTCCCGTTGGGCGGGGCGGACGAGAGCGGAGGCGTGACCGTGATGTTGCCGACGCTCCGGGCCGTCACGAGACGCGTCTCACCGCCGATCATCACCATCGTCCCGGCGACCATCGACGTCGAAAGCGTGACGTCAACGGACGTGGTCGTCGAGCTCCCGCCGGAGACGGTCGTGCCCGTGGTCGCGACTTCCTCGTACCCGCACGCCTTCAACAGGCGCGAGAGCCACGGCGCGATGACGCCCTGCACAGTCGATGCGGCGACCGTCGAGAGCCCCTGCAGGCCCACCTTCAGCGTGAGTTGCCCGCCCTTGCCGCCCGCCTGCGACTCGATCGACTGCAGAAGTCCGGCGCGCTGCACCTCGCGCTCGATCGTCGCGTGCGTCGGCTTCCACGCCATGCCCTCGGCGGGCACCATCACGAAGTCGCTGCCGTCGGGATCGGCGTCGGTGGAGAACGTCGACTCGGGATTCACCCAGAGTTGGCCAAGTGCGCTCAGGTCAGCCACGGATCACCTCGCGCGTCAGGGAACAGCGACGCGGTACTGAATGGAGAAAACGAGAACCATCGCGGCGAAGTCGCTGGTCTGCGCGACCTGCCGATCGACCATCTGGATGATGAGGACGTCCGCCGACACGCGCCCGGTCGGGAGTTCCAGCGCCGACACGATCGCGTCCGTGTCCTCGACGATGTACGCGTCGAGGTCGTTCAGGTCGCGAAGGGCGTCGTAGTTGCACTCGACCCGGAACCGCGCCTCGATCGTGCGGTACGACGTGCCGATCCACCCGAGCGTTTCGGGCGGCGACGGGTCGACGCGCACGTTGAATGTCCGCCGATGCGGTTGTGGTTCCTGCGCCGTCGCGAGGTCGCCGGCGGACAGCGTGAATGGCTGGCCCGCGTCCGACACGGGCGACAGCGCCGCGATGAGGGCTCGCGCGTGCGCGATCTGGTCGACGAAGGCGTTGCTCATCGGGTGATCCGGAGCACGCCGAGGTTCGCGTGGGTCTCACTGGCGTCCGGGTCGAGCGACTCGTCGGCGTCGTACCAGCCGACCGACTGCAGGAGCTTGTCGAACAGCCGCTGCGCATCGACCTTCCGGGCCTCCGCCCACGCCTGCCAGTCGTTCGTGGTCGCGCTGCCGAATCCGTAGGACAGCGCGATCCGGTGGGCTGCCAGCGCCGCGATGATCGGCTCGACGGGCGCTGTGTCCATCACGCGGTGCGGATCGAGCCCCTTCGCGCGGATCCACGCCTGGTACTCCGCGAACGCTGCCGCGATCGCCGTTTCGTGCGTCGAAGTCCCGGGCGCCGTGCGCGAAGCGAGGATCGGGAAATACTCGGGAGACGTGAGCCGGGCGCTCGTGAGCTGGTGGTACGCAAGCCGGGCCTTCACGCACCACGTCTGCTGCCGGACGTACGCGACCCCGCCCGCCGTGTAGCTCCACTGCGCGCGGTAGTTGTCGCCTGTCTCGTCGACGTGGCCGGCCGCGACCACGTACAACAAGACCGCCGTCGACCCGGTGCCCGTGATCGTCGGGGTCGCCGTGACGAGCAGCGTCCCGTTCGTGTCGAACAGCGACACGGAGACGGAGGACGGCGTGCCCTCGATCGTCGTGAACGACAGCGTCCCGCCGACGTCGAGCAGCAGGGCTTGGATCAGGGCGCTCACGGGTAGCCTCCGGGGAACCAGTCGGAGGGCAGCGATGGAACGATCTGCAGCCCGTCGAGTTCGTTCGCGTACGCGGCGACGTCGAGCCCGTCGAGCGCGACCGCCCACTGCGCGACGGTCGGGTGCGCCACCGGGACCGCGTGCGTCGTCGTCCCGTCGCGCGGGTAGCCCTGCCGCGCGTCGATCTGCGCGATCAGGGCGTCGGCCTCGACGAGCGTGTCGGTCAGCGCGTGGCTCACAGCGACACCCCGAAGTGCGGCATCCACGCAGCGGCGTAGGCGTCCACCTCTGCCTGCGTCAGCGGGTCCGTGTGGATCGCGAGCGCGAACAGGTCCATCGATATCCAGCGGGTCGCCGCCGGGGCGGGAGCCGCACCGATCCGGAAGTCGACAGGCGGCACAACAGTGCTCGCAGGCCACGCCGGCGCCGCCTCGGTGTCGAGGATGCCGTTCCGGTACCAGCGGATTCGATCCGCGACGTCATCGAACACGACGCACCAGAGCTCGCGCTGCGTGGTCGAGAGCCCGCGCGAGGCCGTGGCGTTCGCGCTTCCGTGGTCGAAGCCGGCCGACCCGTCGGCGTAGTGCGCCGAGAGCTTGCCGCTCACGCTGGACCCGTTCGCGCTGATCGCGTAGCCCTGCTCCAGAGAGGCCGTCCACGCACGCGCGCTGACGAGCACGGGGAAGTCGCCCGTCGATCCGCTGCGGCCCTGCGCGACAAACACGATCGACAGGCCGCGCGTCGACGGCTTCAGCCCATCGGCAATCGTGCGCGTCAGCTCGTCATTCGTACCGTCGAATCGCAGGGCCGACCGGGCCCCGACCGCGAACGGCGCAAGCAGCGGCTGGCTCACGCCGACGCCCTGCGTGACGTCCAGCCCCGCGACCTGCTCGCCCAGCGCCGAGACGGCAATCCCGTTCAGGGTCGTCCGCGAGTCAGCCAGGTACAGCGCACCAAGCGCGCGCGTCACCGGACGCATCACGCGCCTGTCACGCGTCACGTCCCTGACGCGCACGTCTCGCACGCGATGGCGGCCGGGGGCGCGCATCAATCGTCGGCCTCGGAATACTGGACGAGCCCGGACGACAGCGCCGGCGCCGTGCCAGCCGTCCAGGCGTGCACCTTCGCGTCGATGGCGCGCACGTACACGTCGCGGAAGATCGGGCTCGGCACGGGCTCCGCGACCGCGTTGCTGGTGATCGGGACGACGATGTCACCGAGCACGAACCGCTTGTTGCCCGTGCGCAGGCCGTACACGCGCAGGGTGACGTGCGTCGGGCTGCCCGTGGTCACGAGCGCGTCGACACGCACCTCGACCGATCGCAGGATGCGCGCGGGGTCGGCGCCCGTGGTCGCAAGCCCGGAAACCGTCGCGGTCGGCGCCGCCTCGGGGACCGCGCCGTTCGCGATCGCGCCGATGGTCCGCAGCGTCTTGAAGTTGGATTCGGCCATCGGGTGCTCCTGTGCAGAGGGGCCGGGCCCGCGAACGGACGCCGGCCCCTCGTCTGGTGCGGGTAGTGGGGCTTACGCGAAGGTCAGCTTGATGATCTTCGGGCGGCAGCCCTCGGCGAGGATGCGGACGTGCGTGACCTCGACCGCGGTGTTCGTGACGCGGAACGAGAACAGGCCAGCCGCGGTCGACGTCATCGCCGCGGTGTTGGGGCCGGTCGCCGGGTTGTTCGCCTTGACGAGCGTGCCCACCGGGGTGCCAGCCGCCGCGAGGTCGCCGCCGCTGTCGGTCACGGCCAGGGACTCGATGAAGACCTCCTTCGCGGAGGTGACGGCCACGCCGGCGCTGTCCTTGATGGTGCAGGCGATTTCGATGGCGTTCGCGGCCACCGCCGCCTCGGCACCGATGGTCGCGTCGACGTAGCCGACCTCAGGGCCGGCGTCTTCCTGCCCGCCGGCGAAGTAGTGGCGGTCGAACTTCTTCGTGTGGGCTCCGCTCGGGGCGCTCATCTGTGTCCTCGTTCAGCAGCCCGTGGGCCGCGCTCGTGTTCGGTTACTTGCGCTCGCCGCCGCGCTCGCCGCTCTTGCCGGCCTCGATCGCCTTGCGGTCGGCCTTGCGCGCGATGTCGGCCGCGTATCGCTGCGCCTTGTCGACGCTGATCTCGCGGCCCGCCTGACGCTCGCGGTCGATCACGTTCTTCGTGAGCCGTTCCATCGCTTCGCGGCCCACGATCAGGCCTTCTTCCCGTTCGTGGGCGCCGGCTCGTCCTTGATGCCGAGCAGGCCACGCACCGCCCGCAGGCCCGCCGCGTCCAGGCTCGCGATCTGCTCGACGACCTTCGCCGCGTTGCGCTTCTGCGCGGTCGTCTCGATGACCGTGAAGTCCATCGCGGCCTTGCGCTCGCCCTCGGTCATGCCCTCCCACTCGTTCAGGAGGAAGAAGAGCCGCTTGTCGCTGCCGGTGTCCCGCTTGTTCACGTAGTGCGCGATCCCCATGCCGGCGTTCAGGTGCGGGCCGACCGGCACGAGCACCGTGCGGCCGCTTCGCGCGTTCACGATCGCGACCTTCTCGGGGTCGAGCTTGCGACCGATGTTGACGACCTGTGTTTCGGACATGGGAACCTTCGGGAGGAAGAGCCGCTGCCCCTTGCGAGGCAGCGGCCCGGGTTGGGATTACGAGTTGACGCTGAGGAGGCCGAACCCGTAGGCGTCGAAGAGTTCGCCCACCGCGTAGCCGGTGCTGGCGCCGACGCGGGTGGACCACTTCTCGAGGACGCGCTGGGTCTCGATCATCACGGCCCACGCGTGGGCGAGGCCGATGGCGCTCGGCACGAACATCATGCCGAGGCGGTCGCTGCCGCTCGTCACGACGCGGGTGGACTCGAACACCGGCATGCCGGCGAGCGTGCCCTTGTAGCCGCGCATCTTCGTGTTGTCGTTGTAGAGCAGCTCCGTCGCCTTCTCCTGGAAGAGGTACGACTGGCCGCTGTTGCGCAGCGCGGTGCGCAGCTGCGACACCTGGATCGGGGCGAGGACGATGATCTTCCCCTGCAGGAGGTCGCCGCCCTCGTCGCTCGTCTCGCCGAAGTTGCCGCTGGGCGCGTTCGCGTTGTCGAGCGTGTAGATGCCCGTGTCGATGTTCGCCATCGAGAGCGCGACGCCCGTGGTGCCGGCGCTGCCGGAGAAGCCCGACGCGAGCGCGAGGACGTCCGTGTCCCGCTTGTCCGCGACCGCGCGACCGAGGGCCGCACGCATGGCCGGGTCCATCGCCGCGAAGGACGAGAACTCGGCGAGGTCGGTGACGAGCGTGTTCAGCGCGATGATCGCCGGGGTGAGTTCCACGGACGAGTTCGTCCAGGCCTGCGCGTCGTCGGTGCTGCCCTCCGAGATGGCGGCGGCGGCGAGCAGCGATCCGGATTCCTTCACGAACTTGGCCGACTTGTGGCCCCGGGGCACCGTCTTCACGGTGACCTTGTTCGAGATGACGATCGCGGCGCGGGCCGCAGCCTGCACTTCCTCGAAGGCGAAGGCTTCGCCGAGGGTGCCGACCGCGGTGGACTTGGTGGTAAAGACGTCAGCCATGTGGTGCCTCGCGCGGCGTTGACGTCACGGGGGACGCCTAGAAGGGCCGCATTTTGGCGCTGGGCGCGGTGTATCCGGCGGCAGCGCGAACCTTGATCTTTTCGGTCTCGGGCAGGGCCAGGTACTGCTCCTGCGTCATGCCCTCGATGTTGACCGGCATCTGCGTCTGCCCAGCCGCGCCGACGCTGCGAGCGCCTGCGGCACCGGGCTGGCCTCCGCTGTGGAGGCGCACGTACGAGAGCTGCTGGTCGAGCGGGAGCGATGCCGCGAACTGGCGCTGGCCTTCGGGCAGTCCGGCGAGTCGAGCGTCGACCTCGGCCTTGAGTGCGCCTCGGAGACGTTCGGCCTCTGCGGCGAGCGGCGAGAGTTCCGCGATCTTCTTCTCGCGGGTGTCGATCTCGGCGGCGCGATGCTCCTGTTCGAGCTTGCGGATCGCTTCGACGTCACCCTTGAGCTTCGCGTTCTCGAGCTGCGCTGCCTTCAGGTCGGCTTCGACCTTCGCCGCGGTCTCGCGCCGAGTCTTGTTCTCGTCGCGCAGAGCCTTGACGACGTCCTCGCCGTAGACCTTCGGGGCGTCCGCCTGCTTCGTGTCCGGCTGCTTGCCCTCCGACCCGGTCGATCCTGCACCCTGGTCGGCTGCCTGCTTCGCTTCGGTGCTCACGCCTGACTCCTCTCGCGCGCCACGCACCTGCGAGGCCTCGCGCACGGGGCCGACTCCGGAGGCACCTGCCTCGGCTTCGGTCGTGGTGTCGCCAGTGTGCGGAGAGTCGATCGGGGCCGTCATCGTGTAACGGGAAGGCGTCCCGTTACGGTCGGCGGCGGGCGCTGCGGGGCCGCTACGGGCGGCGGGCGTTCAGGCGGCGCTGTAGGCCATCACGCACGGTGCGGCGGTAGACCTCGACGATCTCCGCGCGCTCCTTGCGGGACCGGATCGCGAAGAACGCGCGCTTGCGCTCGATGCCGCCGACCAGGTCGAGGTAGGAGACGGTCTGCAGGCCCTTCGCAGCCCGCGCCTGCTGGCCGGCCTTCTTCACGAACGCGGACTGGGCGGGCGTGAGCGGCGTCTGGTCGAGCCGCGACACGCGACCCTGCGCGATCTGCCGGAACCGCCCCGCACCGAATCCGGTCAGGACCGGACGCGTGACGTGCTGCCCCTCCCACCCGATCCAGGCGCGGCGCCCGTTCGGCTCCACCCGAAGCACGCGCAGGCCTCGCAGCAGTGTGCCTGTGAGCGTCAGGTTCACCGGCGAGGTCTGTCGGCCAGCCGCCGCGCGCTTCGCCGCGTACGCCGCGCCGTAGGGCTTGAACGGCCGGCCGTCGACGTCGAGCCCCTTGCCGGTGCGCCTCGTGATGATCGAGACGGCGTGCAGCGCCGCGCGCTCGGCCGCCAGCGCCGCGTTGTCGTCGATGTCCCTACGGCTTGGGAGCCGGAACGAGAGCATCCCCTTCTGCGTCGCCATCGCGGCCTCCCTTCACGAGCTCGAACTCCGCGCGCATCACGCGGGCGTGAACCTCGGCCGCGCGTCGACGGCCCATCTCGATGCCGCCCTCCGGCGTGAACCCGTTGAGAAGCACCTCGTCCGCGTCGCCGTCCTCGTCGGGCATCGGCATCTGCCGCAGGTCCGCGAGGCGCGTGATGGGCTCATCCGGTCGGCGTGGCATCGATGTCCTCTTGCAGCAGCAGCGGCGTCAAGCGGTGACGGCAGTTCCACCCGCCGCAGTAGAGCGATGGCGGGTTGGGGCCGGTGTCGTTCTCGATCGCGTCCAGCATGGCGATCGTGAACTTCTTCCCGACGCGCGCGTTGCAGAACGGCCGGGTGATCTCGTCCAGCGGGCCATCGTACAGGAACCAGTCGACACCCGCCTCCGACGCCTGCTGGACCATCACCGCGCGATCGAATCCGGCGAGGCCCGTGTCGACGAGCGTGACCGCCTGCGCCGCCTTGCCGTTCACCTTGTCGAGCAAGTCGTCGAGGCTCGGCGGCACGCCCGATCGCACCGTGTCGACGAGAAACGTCCGCAGCTCCGCCTGCGCCTCGTCCGCGATCTGCGTGATGTCCGACAGCGTGCCGTCGACCTGCGCGCGCAGGCTGGCCACGGACGGCGTCGTGAAGTTCACTGGGATGCCGATGTCGCCGAGGTCGCGCACAGCGGCTTCCAGCACGCGCTGCGACGCCTCCGCGTAGCCCTTGACGGTCGTGCCGATGTTCTTCTTGAGCAGGTCCGCAAGTTCGTCGGCGAGGCGACGCGCGGCCTCGACGCTGGGCGTGACCTTGCCGTCCTTGAGCTTGCGTTCAAGGAAGCGGCGCGTGCGCTCGATCTCGCGCTCCAGATCGGCGCGTAGCTGGTCGAGCTCGGTGTCGATGATGGTGGGGGCGGCCACGGCTCACCCGCCAGTCAGGCGCGCGAGGGCAAGGTGGATCAGTCCGATCAGCCGAGTCCGCTGGCCGGGCGCGGCGAGCGAGCTGTAGACGGTTGCGTGGCACCCGGGATCGACGCACTCCGCTGCGACCACGACGGCGCGGAACTCGCCCCGCTTCGCTCGACGCAGCAACTCAGTGAGCGTCACGACGACGTCCGTGCTGGCCGCGAGGTCCGCGATCTGTTCGTCGGCGGTAGCCACGTCACGCCCCCGAGCCGTCCTCGACCACTGGAGCCGCCCCGCGCGCCTGCGTCAGCGGAGACGGGAACATCCGCGGCACCACGGGCACAGCCGCCGACCGCTCCGCCTTCGTGAGGTCGAGCGCCTTCTGCGCTTCCTCGACGCTGGAGTCGTCCATCTCCGCGCGGATCTCCGCGGGCGAGTGCAGGCCCAGCGCCTTCTTCCGCGTCGCGACGTCGGCGACCTGCAGCGGGTCGCGCACGATCCGGAACGCGTCGGGCTTGAACACGGGACGCACGCCGCCAGCGGCCACGAAGCGGTCCTGCGGCTCGTGATGCGTGTTCCAGACGATCCGGATCAGGTCGAGCAGGTCGCACGTCGACCGCTGGAACGTGGGCAGCCGCTTCTCGCGGTACCGCTCCAGCGGCGCCTGCTGCATGAGCAGTGCGACGCCGGACGCCACCTGGGCCGTGTCGACGAGCTCGTGCGCTGGGACGCCTTCCGACACGCACGTCTGCCGCAGGAACGACTCGATGTCGTTCTTCAGCGCGTCCATGTTCGCGGCGATCGGGACGTTCTTCAGCGTGTGGCCAGCGGGCGGCGAGACGACCACATCGGGCCCGAGCACAACCTCCGACGACACGGGCGCCGACTTGCCACGCCCCAGCCGCTCGGCCTCGCTGCCGCCCTTCGCTGCGCCGCCGCCCCAGTCCGCCGCTCCCTCGGCCTTCTCGTCGACCCACTGGCCCCAGCCGGACAGGAGCGCGATGTGGCCCGCGTTCGTGAGCTTCAGGTTCACGCCGCGCTGCGCGTCGAGCAGCGTCTGCCGAGGCAGCGGCCACGGCCCCGCGTTCAGGTCGCCGAACGCGACGAGCGGCAGCAGCGGATACCGACCGGCCGGTGCGCCCTCGCCGTCCGGGATGCCGTCGGGCCCGCGGTACGGGTTGTCCGGCGTCTCGCCGGGAACCGACAGGATCTCTCCCTTCGGATCGAGGATCAGGTTCCGCGCGTCGACCGTCTCGCCCGCCTCGTTGACGATCGCGGTCCAGAGTTCGTGACGGTTGACTCCGTCGACTGGGACCAGGTCGAGCAGCACGCCCTCGGCCGACTTCAGGCTCGGGCGGTCCGGGTCGTAGAGCGGGTGCACCACGGTCGGGTCGAACAGGTCGAGTCGCACCCGACGCGCCACGTCGTCCCACGCGACGCGCACGAACACGAGGCGCGACGGCACCGTGCGCTCGTCCGCCCGCTTCACCACGTCGAGGAAGTCGGCGTCCTCCAGCACGTCCGCGAACGACGTCCCGGCGGCGGTCGCCTCGACCGGCTTGCCGTCCATCGTCTCGAGTCCGAACTCCGGCGAGCCGTCGTACACGAGCGCCTTCGCCTCTGCGGCCCGCTCGACGAGCGCGAACCCGAGCGGGCGCATCTTCGGGCCCGTCACCGGGAACACCGCAAGGATCTGCGCCGCGAGGTCGCTGCCGCCTCGGCCGTCCAGGTACGCGAGCAGGAGCGCGACGAGCGACGCGTACCCCTGCGGATACGTCGCGCGCACGCGCTCGATCCACGCGGTCGGAGACTTCAGGCCAAGCGGCAGCGGCACACCCATCGGGCGAGGGTCGACGCGCGCGGCCGGTCCGTCCCGCTGTAACGGGAGGGCTTCCCGTTACGTGAGGCGTTCCGCGCGCGTGGTCGCCCACCGTCGCGAGATGGCGACCCGCACGATCAAGCTGGACCTGTCCGACTTCACGCCGACGCCGACGCAGCAGCGCGTGCTCGACTGCCGCGAAGGGCGCGTGCTGTTCTCGGGGGGCTACGGATCCGGGAAGACCAGGATCGGCGCGGAAGCGGTCGTGATGCTGGCGCTGGAGAACCCGGGCTGCGCGGGCATCGTCGTCTCGCCCACGGTCCAGATGCTGTCCCGAACGACGAAGCTGGCTCTCCGGGCAGCGCTGCCGCGCGAACTGATCCGGCACGAACGGAAGACGGATCGCGCGATCGACCTCGTGAACGGCAGCACGATCTTCTTCGGCAGCGCGGACAACCCCGGATCGCTGGAGGGCACGAACCTCGCGTGGGCTTGGCTCGACGAGGCGCGACTCATGCATCACGAGGCCTACCGGATCATCGTCGGCCGCAATCGCGTCAAGTCCGCCCGCCGATCGCAGGTGCTCGTCACGACGACGCCCGCGATGGGCTGGCTGCACGATGAGTTCGGCGCCAAGCGTGACGGCCACGAGCGATTCGTCTCGTCGACCCACGAGAACGCCGGGAACCTGCGCGCCGGATTCGTCGCGGAGCTCGAAGCGACCTACTCGAAGCGGCTCGCCCGCGCTCTCGTCGGCGGCGAGTTCGTGCTGGCCACCGGCGCCGTCTACGAGGAGTTCGACGAGTCACGCCACGTCATCGACTGGCCGGACATGCCCGGCGCGGACACCTTCCTCGGGGTGGACTTCGGCGTCGTCTCGCCGGCCGTCGGCGTCTACCAGTCGGCGTCGTTCGACGTGCCGATCGGGAGCCGCATCATCCCGGCTGGCGCGATCGTGCTTGTCGACCAGCTCGTGCCCGACCAGACGAACACGCTCCGGCTCGCGCCGCTCATCAAGCGCCTGCCGCACTACCGCCCCGGCATGGTGGCCTACGTCGACCCGGCGGGCGGGGCGCGGTCACAGGCAGAGGGCCGCTCGTCGATCGAGATCCTGCGCGCGGAGGGCGGCGTCGAACCGCGGTGGGCCACGCGGGACGAAGAACGCTACATCCCGAACGGCGTCGCGCTCGTGAAGCAGCACCTCGACCCGCTGCACGGCCTGCCCGCGCTCTACGTGACGAAGCGCGTCGCGGCGATGCGCGACCGGCGCGGCGCGATGGCCACGTTCCGGGGGTATCGCTACCCGGAGCGGAACGGGGTCCAATCGAGCGACCAGCCGGTCAAGGATGGCGTCGTGGATCACTTCGCGGACCAGTTGCGGTACGCGGTGGTCGGGCGTCGTCGCGACACGGGATCGGTCGGATCGCAGTTCCTTCGTCGCACGCTGAATGGGATGGCCGCATGAGCGCACGAGGCTTGATCGTCACGGACCCGGCACGACCCCGATGGGAGCGCTTCAGGCGTCGGCTGGCGTCGTGGCTGCGTCGGGTGGCGGCTTGGGTGGAGCGTCCGTGACGTAAGCCAGTTCCGCCCGAGGCACGACGATGCAGGCGCCGTCGTGGCCGCGATCACGCTGGCACACGTACAGACCGATACGCGTTGGGATCATGTGCTGATCGCAGCGGCCCTGCCAGACGTCGCCAGTGAACGGGGTCACGCCTCACCTCCGGGCGGAGCGTACACGACCAGCGGCGCCGGCATCACGCCCACCGCCGCGTCGGCGTCGCGCTCGTCGTCGCAGACCTCGCCCTCGACGGCAGCGCGAATGTCGTCGGGCGAGTAGAGGCCCATCGGCAGCCCGTGCGGGTCGACCGCTGAGTGCGCGAGCGCGATCTCCCGCGCGAACGCCTCGTCGGCCGACTCGACCGAACCATCCGGGATTTCCGGAGAGTTGGCCCCGCCGCGCAGGTACTCCACCCACGCGAGCCGCCAGCGGCCGAGGTCGGTGTCCCAGGCGGTCATCGGCGCACCACGCGATCCGCTGCCGCCTGCGCGAGCGCCAGCACGCCGAACACCACCCACGCGGGATCGCCCAGAATCAGGCACGCCAGCATCAGCGCGGTCACGACGTCCAGCCCGGCACGATCTCGCCGCGCCGCACGATCTCCTTGCCGACCGCGTCAGCGAGCGCCCCGCGCACGCCCAGCAGGTAGTGCCCGACGATGCGCTCGACCTTCTCGATGGTCGCGTCGTCCTCGATGCCGTGCGCGCAGAACGGCCCCTCGATGTCGTCCTTGTCGCCCGCGTTCGCCTTGAACGGGAACGGCGTGGCCACCTCGACGGCGGCGATCGCGCGCCGCAGTCCGGCCGCGAATCCGGCGTTGAACGCTTCACACTTCGCGTCGTGCCCGTAGACCTCGCCGCAGCACTTGTGCGGGGTGGGGCTGCTGCCAACGATGTCGATCACTCCGGCCGATTGCATGTGCACTCCGATGCGGGACCCGCCCGCGTGTCCTTCCGGTTGAGCAACTCCGCCCGCACGTCCTGCAGCGCCTGGCCGTGGTACGCCAGCCGCTCCGCGTTGCGCTCGTTCGCAGCGGCCTCGGCTTCCTCGCGCGTCGGCTTTGATCCCCAGCGGTCCTCAATCGACCACTGCCAGCTGCCCGGCTTCTGGACGAGCTGCGCGAACGCCGCGTCCGACGGCATCGCGCGCCACGTCGGCTCGGTGACGTAGGGACCGTGTTGCCGGACCCAGAACAGCGGCTCGATCGTCACGACCGCACCCAGCCCGTCAGGTCGAGCGCCACGCCGGGCGGCGTCAGTACCGCAAGCCCGAACTCTCCGTGGCCCACGACCTCCGCGCGCACATCGTAGCGGTCGCCTGCCGGTCCCGACTCCGTGAGCACGAACGCCCGCGTGCCGATCTCGCGCAATGCTTCCGTCGCCGCCTCCGATGGCGTGCGTGCCACGACTTGCTGACTCACGTCCCCGATCCGAACCTCGTAGACCGTCATGTGCCCTCCGGCACCGGCGTCACGCTCGCGCCGACCGTCTCGACCGTCGCCGACCCGTCGGCCCGGCCGCGCTTGACCTCGATCACGACGTCGCCCGTGTGCGCGACTTCGCTCGTCTCCCGGTAGTTCATGCGCGTTTTCGCGTAGAAGATGAGCATCGTGTTGTCCCCGCGCATCGCCTTCTGCGCCAGCGTGCTCGCCACCGCCGCGTCGACGATCGCCTTCCCGCTGTCCAGTTCCGAGGCGTAGTGCCTCCGTAGCGTCGTCTCGTCGATGCCGATGTGCCTCGCGATGATGGTCTGCGTCGACCCGTGAGCGGCCATTCCGGCCACCGCCGACCGCGTCTCTTTCGACGGCCGATGCTGCGGCTTGCCCCTTTTAGCCGGGGATTTCCCTTGAAGGCTGCCCCTCGCCCTCGACGCTCGCGGCTTCGCCATCACTCACCACCCTTCCGACGCGCCCGATGCCGAGCAGCACGCTCGCGTCCAGCGTCGAGGAACTCCCACTCCGGCCGACGACGAACCGGCGGCTGCCGCGTCCGGAACGCGACGAGCCCCTCCGCGGAGAGCCGGTAGCCCGTCGACACGGCCAGGAGCAGCCCGCGCCGGATCACGCCCGACCGATGCGCCGTCCGTCCGATCTGCGCGACCGGCACGTCCAGTCGCGCCGCGAGCTGCTCCGGGTCGACCGTGTCGGCCCCGATCGCGTCGAGCACCTGCCAGCCGAGCGTCGACAGCGGCAGCTGCAGTTCCCGATAGCGCATTCGGGCTGGCCGACCGCCAGGCGTCGGACGGACGCTACCGGGGCGACCGTCGAGACAGCCGAGACACAGCGTCCGACCGGCGTCAGCCGGAACGGGCACTCCGCAGATGGGACACGGGACGGTGGACACGGGTCGCCTCGCGATCGTGAGTGCGGAAGTCATCGTCGGCCTACCTTCGCGACGCCCCGGCGATGGGCCGTGGAGGCGTCAGGACGCGCGATCGGTCGTGAGTCGGTACTTCGGCGCGTCCAGCGACCAGCGACGAAGCCAAGAGCAAGGGCAAGGACGACGACGAGAGTCGCAGTCATGCGGCACCTCGCCCCGACCCGAATTCACAAATCGAAAGCGGTGAAATTCGATCCCCTATTAAGTACGTAATAGGCGCCGCCAGCGTCGCCACTGCGGTTTGTTTTTGACGGATCGCCGGGAAATAGGCTCTCAAAAGCGATTCGCGCCCGCCGCCAGTCCGCCGCCGCATGGCTGCCACCTGAACGGAACTCATGGCGCGCCCCCGTCACTTTCGGTCCACGACTGGCGGTACTGGCGGCGATCGGGCGGCGGGCTGTACGGCTCACTTTCTGCGGTTTCTCCCGAGGGAAACGGAAGATTCTGGCCGTACTGGCGGAGTGGCGGGTCGATTTCGATGGGCGTTGCGGCCACCGAATTGGCGTCGACGACGGACGAGAACTCTTCCAGGTCGACGGCGCGGTAGCGGACGTCGCTCGTGGCAAGGGACTGCCCCGGGCGGACCTCTGCAGGAAGGAAGCCGGGCGCCTTGCGGAGCAGGTCAAGCAGGTGACGGTGCGCCAGGTTCCGGAACTCGGAGTGCGAGCGCAGCGCCCCACCGGCCAGCTTGGGGAGGTTCACCACGAGCAGGTGCCGGCCGCGCGAGCGGATGCGGCCCAGGCCGGCGTCGACGAACAGTCCCTCGCGGGTCCGGAGGGTGACGCGGTGGGCCTTCGACTCGCCGCGCTCGTCCTTCTCGTGCACCCAGAAGTCCAGGTCGAGGATGGCGTTGACCAGCTGGATCGGGGCCGAGTCGGCGTCCTCGCGCTTCCGGATCGAGGCCTTCGGCGCGCGGTCCTGCAGCACACGCACGAGCTGCTTCGCAGTGGCCTTCTCGTGCGCCCGGCGGGCCCACGACTCAAGGTTGCCGACGAAGCGGAGCACGCGGGACTGGACGTCAGCGACCGGAGCGACGGCCGGGATCTCAACCACCTGGCCGGTCTCGAGCCAGACGAGCCGGAGTTCGCCGCGGGGGTCGTCGTAGTCGAGGACGAGCCAGTGGGCGGACACCCAGGAATCGAGCGCGGTCAGGGCCGGGTCGACTCCCGCCTCCTGGCGCTTCCTCCGGCGCATCTCGGCGAGCTTGCGCTGGTCGATCGCCTTCGACTTGTCGATGACCGCCTTCTCGCCGGAGCCCGAGCCGGCCGCGAGACGTCGGGCGTGGTCCTCGGCGATGGCGCGGTAGGCAACGTCCTCGGCGTCGGCGCGGGACAGCGACGGGTGGCAGCGGTGATCGTTCGCCTTGGCGATGATCTTCACGATGCTGTCGTGGTCGACCTGGGCAAGGGCCATCGCTTCGGCCGCGGCGTCGAGGGCCGGCCGCACGTCGTCGCCGGTGACGCTGCCGCGGAAGACGGCGTAGGCGTCGAGGGCGGGCCCGGGGTCCTCGGGGGTCGCCGTGGCCGGGGCGTCGGTCGGTATCGTCGGGTCGGGCGAGAGGCGAGCGATCACCCACGCCGGCAAGTCGGCGGGCGCCAGGTCGCTCGTCCAGGCGTACGGCATCCCGCTCGCGTGCAGGCTCGGGGGCAGCACCACGTAGCCGTCGTCGGCGATGACGCCGATGCGCTCGCCGAGGCGGGTGGAGCTCGACGCGAACGCGCCGACGTCGGGGTAGCGGAAGAAGAGGTGCCGGCCGCCCGTGCCCGTGCGGGCTTCGAGCGTCGCGGGGAGGGCGCCGAACCGGGCCTCCAGCGCGGCGAGGGCCGCGGCGCCGCCAGCGTCGACGTCGATCACGATCACGCCGGCGTCACGACCGGTGCCCGCGGCGATGTTCCGGGGGGCGGCGGGGTTGCCCTTCAGGTCCTTCGCGTTCCACCAGCGGCGGACCGTGGCGGCGTCGGAGGTCGCGTTGTCCTGGATGCGCTTGTTCTGAAGGGCGCTGTGCTTGCCCGGGTGGTCGCAGTCGGCGTCGCCGCACGTGCAGACGAGCCGGCCGTCGTCGTCGGGGCGGGTCCGAACGGAGTGCAGCGGAAAGATGCGCCAGCCCTTGGCCGCGAGCGCACGCGCGGCGTCGGCGAGCGTCTGCTGGGCGGTGGGGAGGGTGGTCGTCACGCGGCACGTCCGGTCGAGGAAGAAAGAACGAACGGCCCCACGGGCTCGCCGCTCGCACCTTTGCTGAAGGCGTGGCCGGTTCGACCGGGATGGCTGCCGTGCCCGGCGGCCGTGGGGTCCCCCGAGGCGGACGTCGACGCGCCGACACCGATGCGTCCCGCCTGGTGCGCGGCGATCGCCGCTCGGGGGTCGGTGTGGCCCGTCGCGGGGAACGACGGTGCGTCGATCGGGGCGTGAGAGAACTCGTATTCGAGGAAGTCAGCGGCGACGGCCGTGGCGTAGATGCCGAGCACGAGGTCGTCGGTCAGGTCGTCGGCGATCACGGACTCGTCGACGACGAGCGCGAGGAGTACGGGCCAGAACGCGCGCGCCCAGGAGGGGTCCTGCAGCGGGTTCGGGGACGGCAGGGCGTCGGCGAACTCGCGGGCGAGCACGCGCAGGCGCTCGACGCGCGAGGAGCGGCGGGGCGTGAGGGTGCGCAGGGTGGTCATGCGGCGCCTCGCAGCATGGCGGCGATGCGGCGGGCCAGCGCGATCAGTTCGTGGATGTGAGCGACCGACTCCGCAACACTGCGGATGATCCGGACCGAGGCGTTGTCCTTTTCGGCGCGAGCGTGGAAGGCGACTTGGTTGGGGTTGCGCCGCGCGTTGCCAGTCTTGATCTCCTGGCCGAACCAGAGCGCCGGGCATCCATCAGCAGACACCCATCCAGTCAGGTCAGTGTGGCCCGGCGTGCCTCGGCGGATGTACGCGGTGGTCCCGTTCGCAAACAGCATCTTGCCTTCGGTCGGCTCGTATATCTCGATGCGAACGCCCGGGATCGTCCCAAGCGCGATGAGGCACTCGTTGCGGAGGGCGTTGTGCTCGGCCGTGGAACTCATGCGGCCTCCGCGGTGCGGATGCCGGCAGCCCGACGGCCTGCGTCGAGAAGGGCCTTGTTCGGGAAGATGTGGAATTCAGCCTTGAACTTCATCGCCACCGCGGCCGGCTTCCAGCCACGGTCCTGCGCCATCCAGATCAGGTCGCGGATCGCGACCACGTGCACGGGGTTCGGCGCCGCCGTGGCGCGGCGAAGTTCCTGGCCCTCGATCGCGCGGCCGGCGACCGTTTCGAGCGACACCTCCGCGCGGGGCTTCGCGAGGACTGCGCCGCAGGACGGGCACGTCTCGGGGCCGGAGCGGATGACCGAGAAGCAGGCGCGGCACTGCGTGATGCGGACGACGTTCGTGGTCTTGGCGCGCTTCTTCTCGTCGGCGGTCAGCGAGTAGTCGCGCTCGTCGTCAGGGAAGCCGTGCACCGGCTCCACGTCGCCGCCGCTCTGCTTCACGATGCAGCCGGCGTGGTCGAGGATGAGCGCGCGCGTCTTGCCGGCGCAGGGGCGCAGGCCCCGGCCAACCATCTGAAGGAAGAGGCTGAGGGACTTCGTCGCGCGGGCGAGGATCACGACCTCGATCGGCGGGATGTCGACGCCGCGCGTGAGCACGCCCACGTTGCAGACGACGTGCGTGGTGCCAGCGCGCAGCCGCGCGATGATCGCGGCCCGATCGTCGGCGGGCATCTCGCCGTCGAGGTGCTCGGCAGGGACACCGGCGGCGACGAACTGCTCCGCGAGCATCTTCGAGTGCTCGATCGTGACCGCGAAGCAGACGGCGCGACGGCCAGCTGCGCGCGCCGTGTATTCCCGGACGATGTCACCGGCGAGGCGCTTGCCATCTTCCGTCTTGGTCGCGCGCCGGCCCTGCTCTTCCGCGTCGTAGTCGCCGGCCGTCGACTTCACGCCGCCGAGGTCGAGCGGCACGAAGGAGACCGCGTCGAAGTCGACGAGGAAGCCCGCATCCATGAGCGCGCGAGGCGTGGCGGCGACGACGCTTGCCTGAAAGAGCTCGCCGAGCCCCTTGCCGTCGCTGCGCCAGGGCGTGCCCGTCATGCCGATGACGAGCGCGTCCGGGTAGAAGGCGAGGATCTTCTCGTAGGTCTTGGCGCGGGCGAGGTCGGCCTCGTCGATGAAGATGACGTGCGCGACCGGCATCTGGTCGCGACGCGCGAGGGTCTGCACGCTCGCGACCTGCACGTCGGCGACGCGCTCGCGGACGCCCGCCATGATGATGCCGTGCTCGACGTCGATGTCCGCGAGCTTGGCACTCGTCTGGAAGATCAGCTCGCGGGCGCCGGCGAGGAAAAGGATGTGTTGCCCGCTCGCGCGCAGGCGCCGGATGAGGTCCGCGGCCATGACCGTCTTGCCTGCGCCGGTCGGGGCGACGAGAAGCACGCGCCGGTAGCCCTGCGTGAACAGGTCCCGAACCGCGTCGATCACCTCGACCTGGTACTGGCGGAGGACGGGGGTCACGGCTGCACGGCCCGCCGCGCCCGGAGCGCCTGCAGCGCGGTGATCGCTTCGTCGATCTCGCGGGTGGTGATCGAACTCTCGTCCTTGCGCAGGACCGACACGGCGACGTCGGAGGTCTCGCGCACGACGTCGGCGAGGAGCTCGGGGAGCGGCCGGTGGAGCGCGCCGACGCGGGCGATCTCAGCGCGCCACGCGTCGAGCACGTCGAGGAGGACGTTCGTGGGGAGCAGTGCGAGGTCGCCGACGTACGCGCCCTGCGGCGAGTCGAGCAGCCGGGTGAGCGTCTGGCGGGTGATGCCGATACGGGCGGCCCACGCGGTCAGGCCGTCGTGGTCGTCGAGGGCCTTGCGGACGAGGTTCCGGACGCCGCCGTCGGTGGCGATCCACGCCGGGTGGAGCCAGCGGCGCTCCTGTCGTTCAGCGGACACGGGCTGAACACCCGACATGGTGCGCGCATCGGCTGCGCCGGGACCGTGTGCGGCCGGCGGATCGCCCGCATGCTGGTCGCATGAGTGGACAAGTCGCGGATTCACTGGAGCCCCACGTTCGGCAGCCCGAGGAACTCGCGGGCGCGGAAGACGGCGTCGGTCGGAGTGGCCGGCACGCGGCAGGCGACGAGGGCGTCGGCGAGCGTCTGGCGGTGGGCGTAGGCCGGGAAGTCCGGCGGGAGCGCATCGAAGGCGTTGAGCGCCTCGATCACGGCGTATCGGCCGGTGTCGGTCAGCGTGAGCAGGCGGGGCGTGTCGCGGCCGACGGCGACGACCGGCTTCTCGTGCAGGTGGGTGGGCGGCATCAGGCGGCCTTCCACGGACGCACGCGGAGGACAGGCTCGGGACGCTCGCCGGCCAGCAGCCACGCCGTTGCGGGCACCTCGCCGGTGGTCCACTTCTGGATGGCCTTGCGGCGGTCGGGTCGAGGGCGCGACGTGCCGCGGGTCCACTCGATGACCGCGACGTGCGAGACGCCGAGCGTTTCCGCTGCGGTTCGCAGGGAAATTCCCCGCGTCCGCATCCACTCCTGAAACAAGGTCGCGCCTTTCGGCGCTTCGGGTGCACCCATGCGCGCGACGGTAGCTTACCGCCACTCAGCAAGTCAAGCCGGACGTTCCTCTCCGGTCGGGAGCTTACCGCCCATGCGTGCGAATCTGACGGGGATGGCTGGACCAACAGACCTAGACCCGATCGTTTCCGCGTACCTCGCCGAGTGGCTTCGGCGCGCACTGAAGACTGAAAGCGCCCGGTCGCTGGCGACCCGGATCGGTGTCACGCACGCCACTGTGTCGATGGTGGCCCGCGACCTCGAGAACGCCGGGACGAAGATCCTGCTGGGCGTGTCGCGAGTCGAGGGCCGCGCCCCCCATGAAATCGAGGCGGACGCGACGGCGTGGGCGAAGGACAACCCGCGCCCGACCCGCACAGTGCCGGCCACCGACCGCCCCACCCTCGACCGCATCCCTGGCTACGCAGAGGCCGAGGCCGCAGCGCGCGCCCGCGCCCCCTACCTGCCCGCCGTCGCGTGGGAGAAGACGCGCGCGATGTCCGGGGCGGCGCTGGCCGACCTCACGCCGGAGCTTCTGGTCGGGTTCGCGACGACGTGGGCGCAGGTCGCCGCGGGTCGGCTGCGCGAGCTGCCGCCGGACGAGGGCGCGAAGCCGCCGCCGGTGGCGAAGAAGCGCTAGGCGACCTCGACCAGCCACACCTCGACGTCGGCGCCGTCGCGCACGATCGTCGACCAGTCGCCGTCTACGCGAGGCAGGCCCGCGCGGCGGAGCGTGTAGCCGTCACGCTTGGCGGCGAGGCGCGCCCCGGCGGCGGTTGCCGACCGGCGGGCCGTGACCGTCACGCGGTCCCAGTCGAGCGATCCGTCGGCGTGGACCGTGCCGGCGTACACGGCGACGAGGCGGCCCTGCGCGGTGACGCCGCGGCCGATCGACGGGCGACCGCCGCGGGAGCCGTTCGCACGGGCGGCGGCGGACTTGGCGGGGGTGCGGGCGGCGCCGCCTCGACGGCCGAGGGTGGCGGCGGCGGTGGATAGGGCGGACGGGCGGCGGGGCATGGGTGACTCCGGGGATTGGGGTGGGCGTGCACCGCCGAAGGCCCGCCCCTTGTGAGGGCGGACCGGGTTCGGCGGGTGGGGTCGATCTAGGCCGCGACGACCCGCGGCACCTGCAGATCAAAGCCCGTGGTCTCGGCGAACAGGCCGCGCAGTTCTTCGGCGTGCAGGCCCGTGACCGTCTCGCCGACCTGCACGCAAACATCCTTGCCGCCGAGCTTGTAGAAGGTCGCGCGGTAGGTGTCGTCGGCGTCGAGTTCCACCGAGAGCGCGTTCGCCTTCGTACCGGGCGAGCGGCCGAACTTGAAGGTCAGGCTGTTCTTTGACTCGGTGAACACCTTCGCGCCGGTCATCACGGCGAGGGCGTGGGCGCCACCGAGCTGGTTCAGGATGTTCTGGGCGACGGTCATTTGGGTCTCTCCGGGTTTCGTCGGCGGGGCCATCCCGTCCGTCGATGAGAGAACCATAAACCCGGCCGCTTGGGTTGTCAAGCGCCCTCGCGTCGGGTTTCCGCCCGGACACGCAACCGCCCGGAATCACTGGCGTTTTCTGGCGATGTCCGCCCCCGCCGCTACGATGCGCGGCATGGGGACCTCCACTGCGCTCGCGACCCTGAGGGGCCGCACGACCACCCGACTCTACCCGTGGGACCGCGTCCGCCTCGCGGTCAGGGCCCTCGACGGCGACCCGCACGGGACGACGCCGCGCACGGTGGCGAGCGCGCTCGGGATCCGGCTACTGGTCGGCCGCACGTCCGGCTGCGGCGGCGAGGCCGTGTCGGGCTCCGACGTGGTCGTGCGGCACCACCACGACCCACGGGAGCGGGCGCTCCTCCAGTGGCACGGAATCGCCCACGTCCTGCTGTCCCGCGAGGGGTGGGCGCACGAAGAGGGGGACGCCTGGATTCTGACGATGGAGCTTGTCTGCCCTCACGCGGCCGTGGGCGGAGACCTTGAAGAGCTGGTCGCGTCGAGTTGGGCGCCGGAGCGGGTAGTTCGGGCGTGGGTGCCGATCGCGCGGACACTGGGGCGGTCCGGGTAGCTACTCGACCGGGACCTCGCGCGTTCGGCACGCCCACGCGGACGGCCGGTCCGGACATGCCTCGTCGGGGCCGACACACCGGGCTCCGCACGGAAGTTGCGGCGGCTCGCACCAGAGGCCGCAGCCGGAGCAGTCGGCCTCACGCCATTCGAGCACCATCGGGGGCTCCGTGCGGTCGTAGCAGTGGCAGCGCGCGTCGGTACATGCCTCGCGGTCGATCGGCGGTGCCGCGTCGGGGTCGTCGCACCCGCAGTACGTGCACACGCCGGCCGCCCCGGTCGGGTTCGATCCGCGGTTCTCGCAGACCGTGACCATCTCCGGCGAGCAGCCAGCAAGCACCAGCGCGACCGCAAGCCACCTCATCGTCGACTCCGGCCGAGCGCGTCGATCTCGCGCAGGGCGTCGGCGAGTCCCAGCAGGACGAGCGTCCCGACGTGGCTGGTGAGCCAGCCGATCAACAGGCCAATCACGCCCGCAATCACGGCGACCAGCGGTTCTCCGGAGGCGAGGCCGATCGCCAGCCCCGTGACGCCACCGGCGAAGATCCCCAGCACCAACAGCGCCTGCGCCCATTGATCCAGCGACCGCGCCCTCTCCAGCCCCGTCATCATCGACCCCGTCCGGACCCGCCGGAGGGCTCATCGTACCCTCAGAATCCCCGAAGGAATCGCAAATCGGCTACGAGACGGTAACCAACCACTTGACTCGCCTCGCGCGGTAAGCTACCAGTGCGCCCATGCCGACCGACCCCACCGACTGCCCCGCCTGCCGAGCCCTCCCCTGGGCGGGCTGGCTGCTCCCGGCGCGCTGCCCGGAGCACACGGAAACCCCAGAGCCCGCGCCGGTCACGACCGGAGACCACTTCTCGAAAGCCGCCCGCGCCTGCGCCCGCACGCCGCGCTCGACCACCGCGCACGACCCGTGCGGCCCCCGCTTCTGACCCCCGAAAGGACGCCTATGCGCATCGAACCCGACGACATCGACACGTGCGACACGGAACAGCTCGAGCGAGCCGAGCCGACGCCCGCTGTCCGCGCCGAACTCACGAAGCGCCGCGCCGCGCAGGCCGCACGTCGGCGCTGCGACGAGTGCTGGCACGAGGGCGGGCAGCACCACCCGATCTGCAGCAACCTCGCGGGTGGCAAGCCCTGCGACTGCTGCAGCGACGACGACGGCGAGCGGCCCGTGTCCGGCCAGTCCGCGGCGGTCGAGGCCCGGTCATGAACGCCGACCCGAGCCACCGCACCGACCCGGCCACGCCCGGCGAGTGGATCACGTACCTCGCCGACCACGGCCGGCC
>ERZ869925.254-NODE-254-length-39262-cov-24.748310_pt1 | contig 39262 bp, 60 predicted proteins | sample MGYA00579311_ERZ869925 | MGnify/ENA primary metagenome ERZ869925 (study PRJEB32216, sample SAMN09231817) | wastewater metagenome | place: USA: Maryland | collected 2016-07-30 | study: EMG produced TPA metagenomics assembly of the PRJNA472060 data set (Reclaimed...
CCCAAGGTGTCATACCTGTAAAGCTAGAGCCGTTAGTTTTCTTTGCTACACGTACTGGAACACGGTAGTTTGCGCCTTGCCAATCAGTAACCAATTCGCCAAAAAGACGAGCTAACCAAACCGTTGAGTTTGATACCTGGTTTACGATGGTAGGCAGCACATCGTTTTGTGTGATAGTTGTTACTGTTTCGGATAACATGCTATTTACCTCATTTATTATTTACTAAATAAAAAACACGCAGCGTTGGCTGCGTGCCTTATGCTTGTAATATATCACAAGCGTTTATAGCAATGCAAGTATTTTGTTACAGGAGTTTTTTACCTGCTTTGGATAGGCCAGCACCAGGTGCCAGGCTCTTGATCCTCATACTTTTCAGGTGTACCCACTTGCGGCACATCCCACTCTTGATAGCATCCGTTTACGTTTTCGCTGATTGGCGCATCAGCACGATCGCCAACGAAATCATCAGCCGTAGCACGCTTGCCTGGCTTACCAGGAGTAAACACAGTAAGGTGTACGTTTAGATCCTCGCTTAAACCCTCAATATAGCCCTTGTCTACATTTTCTTGGATCAGAGTATCTTTAGTAGCTGTGATGATTGCAGGTACGCTATAGGCACCTGTGCGTGATCGGTAGATCACTATGCGGCCGATACTAGGCCTCATCAGTTACCTCATCCTCGGCAGGTGCCGCTGTATTTTGGCCATCCTCGCCACGCTCTGGCAATGTTTCAACGATTGTTACCTCAACGGTTTTGAGGTTTTTCTTGCTAGCCTCGGCCGCAAGATCACGTGTGGTTTCTACGTAGGTAGATACCTCTTTACTAACAGCAAAACCTAGTGCCTCAGTTGGCACCTTTTTGGCATCTGCTTTAACTTTTAACCTATAGAACATAATTTATAGCCTCCCTTGGTTATTATTACGTAGCTCTAATTATAGCACTATCAAAAAACTCACACTTAGCAGATTGTGCAGTAATCGCTATCACAGTTGGCACTATCATGGCCTGCCTTGGCCTTGGCTTTTTGCAAGCCTTTACGGATAGCTGTGTTGGTATCTTTATGCACTCGCTGTTTCTTTTCGGTTTTTTCAACCGTTTTGGTTTCTTTTTTCTCGTGCGCTTTACTTTCCTCAGCCATCTTAGATACCGTGCTTTCGGCGTGCAGCCCTAATGGCGCTGTTTACATCTTTATGGATGGTTTGGCCGTTGTTGGCACCATCGGCTGCAGGCGCAGCTCCACCGCCAGAGATCTTGGCATTAACACTATTACGAGTATCACTGATGGTACCCATACGAGCCTGCTTGCCCTCAATAGCCTCTTTGGCCTCAAGTAACTGTAGGCCGAGTGCAACGCTAGTAATCTCTTGATTGATGCCAGCTGCCTTGTTGGCTGCATTAACCTCTTTCATGTGATCAAGTACCTGTTGTGCGCGTACGGCACCTGGATCCTGCATAAAGTTAGCATCACCAGGCTTAGCAGTAATGGCTGGTAGCTTGCCTGATTTGATCAGCGCATCTACCTCGTTTTTCTGGCCTACTAATACCTCACGGCGTGCAATAGCGTTTACACGCTGCTCATTGTGGCCGTTAGCCTCGCTAATGAGCTCTTGTGCAATGTTCATGTTTTGCTGTAGGGCACTACTAAACTTAGCCTGCTCTACTTGGTTGGCAAATCGGAAATCGGCAGGTAGATCCTCAGCGGTTTTAACCTGATACTCTTTAACCTCGCCTTTTAGCCCCTCTTTACCTTGTACGGTAATGGTTGGCATATTCTCATAGGCATATACCAATGGGTTAATTGTGCCATCAGGGTTGATACCCTCAGGCAATGCGCCATCACGAGCCTCAGCCTCTTTGATTTGGTTAGCGAGCTCATCATCCTCAACATCTCCAGCCAAAGCTGCTGCATCTGGCTCAGCGTTAGGATCGGCTGCAGGTGCCGCAGCTGGATCAGGGGTTTCAGGATCAGCTGCAGGATCGGCCGCTGGATCTGCAGGTGGTGCATTAGGATCAACGGCTGGTACTGAGTGATCTACTGGATCCTGCGTACGTGGCGCAGGCGCAGCTGGTGCTGCAGGATCAACTACAGGTGCAACTGGCGCAGCTGGTGCTGGCGCTGGTGCCGCTGGTTCACTTGGTGTTGGTGCTGCAGGTGCAGCTGGTGCTGGTTGGCTATTTGGATCCATGCCTATTTACCTCTTATGATATATTACGTTGTTTACAATAAGCAGTATAACACGCTCTGTTATTGAGGCGGTAGCATTGGCGCTGGCGCATCAGGAGTTGGTGCTACTGCGGCAGGCATCGGCGCAGCTGGTGCTTGTGGTGGCATTGGTGGTTGGCCGCCATCAGGTGCAGGCATTTGGCCTGGCATACCTGGCATTGGCTGAGCAGGTGCCTCAATATCAGTTTGGCCTGGTAGTGGTGCTGGTAGAGCTGGTGTGTTTAATGCCTCATTGGCATCAACTTGCTTTTGCATAACATCAGCACGGCGCTGTAGGCTATCCATCTCGGCACGTACGTGAGCTACAAAGGCTGCACGCTTATCTGCATCCCAAACAATATTGCCCTCGGCATCAGTGCCGCTAGTGTACTCATCACGCATCATTTGCTCACGGTGAGTATCAATGTGGCCTGCCTCAGGATCCTCACGAGGTGGTGCGTATTTGCCAGCTTTAATAACCTCGTAATCCATAAATGCGGTGCGATCGCCCTCATCCTCTTGCATGTTTTTAACAAGTAGTGTTGGATCAATCTTTTCTTTAACGAGGTTTTGTACCATTTCCTCTGCATCAGGCAGCTTGAGTAGGTTAAACAGATCAAGGTTACTGATACGATCCATGCTAGCGAGCTTAACAGCCACGTTGGCTAGGCGGCTATCATCAAGTGGTAGCATTGTGCCGCTCTTAACGTACACATCCATGCCATCGGCCAAGCGATCACGCTGCATCATCACGTAATCAAACGTGCCATCATCGCCTGCAATGCTCTGCCAGTGCTCCTCTGTGTAGTGCACTTTCATAAACTGAAACAGCATTGCAAAGTAGCGGTTAAAGAAATTATCCAACGCTCGTATAAGTGGCTCTAAGCGCCCCTCAGCCTGATCACGTTGCATAATGGCCTCACCTAATGTTTCGGTGTCTGAGGTATCGCCACGCATGTTAGGCGGCGTACCAATGATGCTGTGTATGGTTTGCACTAGGTTATCGGCTTGGTTCATAAGCCACTGAGGCAAAAAGTTTGGTGATACTTTGTTTACGGCGTTACGTACATCCTCGGCATCAACAACAATGCTCTCATCGCCATCAAAGTTAAGATCCTCAACATCCTCTTTATCAACTGCCTCGGCACTAAATACATTGAGGCCGCCAAACTTTTCGCTGGCCTCTAGGATCTGGCGCTTTAGGCGGTTAAGTGAGTGTTGCTGTGGTGCTACGAGCTCAATGAGTGAGGTTTGATCTAGCTTGTTAGAGCCATCGTTAAGCAGGTTAATGGTGAGGTATGGCTTAGGTGGTACTGGTAGGTGGTTGGCAATGATCTCTTGCTCAACATCGTATAGCCAGTGTGGGTTGCGTGTTTTAAGTAACACGAGGCCGCCAACGAAAACAACAAGCTGCTCCTCTGGCTTATTCTTTTTATCACGGCCTGTGATCCAAACCTCAAAGTACTCAAGCGTAGTGGCCAGCTGCTTAGCCGTACCCTGCTTGATGTTGTACATTTCGTAGATCTCATCTTTTTTATCAGGAAATAGATCAACCAAGCCACCTACTGTGCTCGGTATCTTTTCGGCAATAAAGCCAGGGTTATCATCTAATGCGCTGTTGTGATCAAATATGAGCCTCGCAGGATCAATGTGGCGAGGGCAAATCTCGCCTTTGCCCTTGTAACCCACATCGTATACCATCTTGATCGCACCAACACGCTTTTGCATAAGGTCGTACAACATGCGCTCAACCTTGCCTTTGATATCGTGCTCAACGCCATGTGCCTCGGCATACTTAGCAAAATCACGTGAGATCATGCGGCCTGCAACTGAGTTGCTCCAAGGCCGTGCCTCAACCTCAGGGATGCGTGAGGTTAGGTAACTGATGATTGTTTGCAGCGCAGAGTAGATTTGTGCCTCTTGGTACTGTATAGAGCTACCACGTAGCGTAGGATACTTGCCAGCTTTGTAGTGATCGCCAAACAACATGGCCGCATTTTTCTTGCGAGTATCCTTAATCTTGTAGGCAGGATCACTATCATAAAACTTTTCACTGGCAGCGATGCGGTTACGCAAAATTGAGGTGATATCACCATCGGCTGCATCTATATTAAACAGCTCTTGCGCTTGCTTTGTTTCCTGTAAAAATGATTGGTTAGTGTCGTTCATAAAATAAAAATACCAACAGCATAACGGCTGCTGGCCTTACACTTGCAATTATACTGCATTGCTGGCCTCTATCATAGTATTTAGCTCTTTGCTAGCGGTAGGCGTTTCTGGCGTGTAGATTTTGTAGTAATAATCGCAGCCTCGGCACTTATGCTCAATAACCGTAACATCCTCAGGTAGATCACCCCAATGCACACCTTTGTTGTTTTCAAGCGTTAATGCAACATCACGGTTTACTGCCATCATGGTGCGGCCACAGTGCATAAACACACACTTGAGCCGCTTAGGCCGTACGCTCTCGCCAGGTGCCAATATGATCACTACCCACTTTTTGCCGTGTCTATAGCTCATCGTTGATCTCTCACACAGGCATCATTGAAACTACGCCAGGCACCCCAAAAGCGGCGTAACGCACTAAAGCGCTGGCCTTTTTGGTAGCCCCATGAAACACGGCAAAACCAGTAAAAACGATATGATTTGTTGCGCATCTTTTGATCTAGCGCAATCGTTTCTGGTGCTTTGCTCATCATTTGCCTCTCTGTTTCCTGGCTAGTTTAAGTAACTTTTTCTTGTAATCAGGCTGCAGGCCATCGTACTGGTTAGTTGTCTGATTATATTTTACACCAGTTTTGCTTGTGCTTGTAGTTTCTTTTGGCTGGCTGATGCCTTTTTCTACGGCACCACGCATCATAGCCACACGTGCATACACCAACGCAAACCAAAAGTGATCTGGTGCCTCACCCTGCGTAACCCAAAAGATTTTGAGTTTGCCTTTGCCCTCATCATCTTTTTCTTGGATGCGCACCATCACTATTGAGTGAGCTATCAGCTGCTCTAACTTATCACCCTGCAGGTGTAGCTGCATGGCTCGTGTGCGCAGCTCTCGTACGATGAGATCCATAATATCGGTACGTTGGATCTTAACAAAGCCAGGCCGATTAGATGGGTTAAACTTGGTGATTTTCTTGCGTGTGCTGTTGTAATCAAACTCAGCGAGGTAGATGCGGCCAGGGTACTTATCGGCCAGCTGGCGTGGCACAGTGATATCAGGCATGGCATCAATCACCATGCACTTGGCGTTGAGTGTCAAAAACAGCGCCTCTACCTGATCCCAATCTTTAAACGTGAGTACATCAACCACGCCCTCTGGTGTCATAACGATAATGTGTTTGGTGTGGCCAACATCCACGCCAATGTATACATCTGTTTTAGCAATAGAGCCACCAGTATTAGCGTTGGTAAACAGCGTGCGATCAATGAGGGCATCGGCAGGCGTGTAGGCCTTGCCAAGGATAAAGTTATACACGTAGCCAGGTATGTTTTTATCATCATCCCACTGCTGCATGATGCGGCTGGCTGGCCTATCAGGCCGCATGAGCTGGTTGATCCAATAGCCACGCCTCGTGCGCTTAGGATAGCGAGCACGCCACTCACCGTTGCGCCGTGCATCATCGCTAATCTCGGCCTTACATGAGCCACAGGCGTAAATCTTACGCTCAGTATCAATAGTGTGGCAACGTGGATCTATGCCAGTGGTTTCGGCAGGATCCCAATCAAGGTAAAAGCAGTGGCCACACGCCTCACAAGTAACCATCCAATGCATCTGATCAGAGCCTTGGTAGAGGTAATCAACACCAAAGCCTTTGGCACTAGGGTTGCTAAACGTACGAAACCGAGGGTGCTTGCTGTTTTCTGTACGTGAGCGGTAGGTACGTACAACACGAGTGTTTGAGCGGTCGTACTCATCGCTCCACACCGTATCAGCACTAATACTAATGGCATCACGCTCATCAAAGGCACCACGATAAAACAAGAAATGATCCTCAAATTGCTTGAGTTTCTGCGTATCCTGCTTAATGTGGCGGCTGATAAACTTGTTACGCTCAATCAGTGGGTTTACCTTTGGCACCACAAAGTCATTGACAATAGAGCCCTTGGTAGGAAACACGTAGATGCTGTTGCGCCCCTCAAAGCTCACCTCATGCGCTGAGCTCACTGTAGCCCAAATGGTACCGCCAACCTGCGCACTCTTGATAATCACTATATCATCGCTATCATCATCGTAAATATCTACCAGAAATGGGTGATCGTAGAAATCTAGCGGCTCACCGTTTTCAGTAACCATGTTGTTTTGGATGATCCAAGCAAGGCGGCTATCTGCCTCAAGGTTAATAAGCTCCTCTGGTAGTAGCTCATCCTCATCGGCTGCATCAACGATTTGCTCAGCTGTTGGTAGCATGTGCCGCCCTGTTCAGGTGTTCAATAACGAGCTGCGCAATCTCAGGTGTTAGGCCAGTATCCCACTTGGTTAAAAACAACGGCTGCTCTTTATGGAAATCACTATCATCATCCAGTATGGCATGCGTAGTAACCTCAGGGTGCTCATCCATCCAGGCGATCACCTCGCAGCCACGATCGGTTAGCCCTCGCTTGTCTGGCGTAACATCAATGATGCCTGCAATGTTTTCCATAATGTAATCACGATCAGGCTTGTAGAGCCGCCAGCTAGAGCTGAGCACGATCTTACAGCCAGTTTCACGTACGATATGATGCACCAGCTCCACGAGCTTAGGATCAATGCCAAGCATCTTTGTACCTGGCATCATGTAGGCGCAGCCAGCGTAGTTGAGTACACCATCAACATCTAAAAATAGTATTTTCATTTCTTTTTACCACCATCCTTAATTTGTTGCTTAACCATCATAATCATAGCCTTGCGCAGCTCGGTAGTGGTACCTGTGCCGTGTTTAGGCAATGGTGCATCAGGATCCTCGCCAAGCTCAATGTTTTCTTTAGGCTTACCAAATGCACGATCTAGCAGGCTGGTGAGCGCCTGGTTGTTTGCAGGCCGTGTAGTGATGTAATAGTAGTGCTCATCATCGTTCATGGCCTCCTCATCGTCTAGGTACTCTTTGATGGTTTCTTGGCTCTCAACACGCTCGTGGTAGGTGCGCAGTGGCTTGCCTTTGCTATCACGCTCAGTAACCTTAACAAACAGCATGGTTTGGCCAACAGCTAGATTAAACTGTGCATTAAATAGCTGATCTGCATGGCTGGCAATACGTTTTTGCAGTGCCTCTTTTTGCAGTTTGAGTATCATCTTTTGCTCTGATACCTTGCCAGGCTTACGGCCACCGCCCTCACGTGCACCACCGTTGGTACCCTTACCGCCTTTACAGGTGGCCTCATGCACTGCTAGGCTATCTGGTTTCTTGTAGGCTCGGTTACATTTGGCACAATGCAAAATCTGTTTGTTTTCCACTTTTTCAGATTTTTTACCAACCTTTTTAGCCTTAGCTTTAATAATCTCACCTACTGGTGTAGCAGGTGTATCAGGGGTGATTGCCTTATTGGCTGTTGTTTTCTTGATTGTCATGGCTGCAAAGTTGCCTATTGTTTACAACCGTAGTATAGCATGAGCGAGATTGTTGTTGTTGCTGCCAAAACAAAAAAACGGCAAGGTTGTTGTGCCCTGCCGCTCTCACTGTATGTAGAAGCATTTGCGTTATTGTAAATCAGCACCTCTAAAGATAACGATAGCACTAGGAAATGGTGCAGGGTTAGGCTGATCATCAAACTTGAGGCGGCCTTTAATAAAGCGTATCTCAGAGGCTTGCATACAATAATCATGCCACCAACGTGTATCAGTACGGCTAGGGATGAGCATAACCACTGTTTTGCCCTCTTGCCACTGCTCGTACGATTTCTTTACCCACAAAGGTAATGCACGGCCATAAGGTGGGTTCACGTAATTCGCCCCCCCCCCCATGAGCTTGTAAGGCCATCTACGAGGCCATCCCAATTTGCAGGGCATGGATCATGGTCAAAGGCAAACTCAGCAAACAACGCTTGGTATACAGCCTTTGGCGTTTTCCAGTCCATGCGCTCACTCATAAAATGCACGCCAGTTGATGTTTTCACTTTGCGGCCTCCTCATCAATCAAAACCTCAAGCATGTGCGCCACGCTGGCATACTTAGATTTTTTAGCCACGATCTTTTTAGCTTTAGCCAATGATGATTTTTTAATGCGAGTGTGCGTGTACTCTATTGGTTGATCAGTTACTTTTAACATTACGTTGTGCCTCCTTAGGGGTTTTATACATCTTGAGTAAATTACTTATCTTGCGTGCCTTTTGCAGGCCATTGAGCTTTGGATCGGCCATAATCTTATCTACGGCTTGCTGGCGGCGTGATTTTGTCATACTAACACCGCCTTAGGTATCTTTATTTTGTGCAGTTTGGCATGAGCTTTAACCCTCTCAACAGTTGCATCCAGCTCTTTAATTTCGGCCTCTAGTTTATCCCACGCCTCCTGGTTTTCGTCTGTAACGCTGCCTGCCGTTTCGCAGTAATCGCAATCACAATCATGCACTAGATCTAACTGCTCGTATTTTAAGCGGCTGCGCTTGGCCTTGAGATCTTTAAGGTGATCGGCAATATGGCTCTCAAAACTCATAATGTAAACTCCCCTCTGCTATCCACAAATGTTACTAGGTGCAGGTGGTAGATAGCCATCACACTGCGCCGTACGGTCATGTTTTCTATTACTTGGTGGTAGTTATCCTGGCAGTATGTTGCGATGATCTCACGCAGCTCAGTTTTTTCAGCACGTGTTAGATCAGCGTACTCACTGGCTCTGCTCTTAGGCAACAGCATGTGGCTGGTTTTATAGCAGCTATCATACGGAAACCGATTAGCAATGATACACCAGTGCTTAAAGCTGTGTAGCACCTCCTCATCCCATAACGGCTTGAGGCTGCCAAAAATCTTAGCCTGTTGGTAGTTGGCCTCGCTATTTGCAGTACGCAGGCTCATAGGTAGCGCAAACTCGGTAATGATCTTGCTGCGCACCTCACCGTTTTCGCTTGGCGATACCTTAAAATCTTTAATCATTGCAAATAATCTTGGTGTTTTCACGTGAAATGTACCCCTTATATTTCTTGGTAGTTAGGTTGCTCTGGCTCAGGTATCGCTGGCGTGCCAATGCCAGTTGCAGGATCTATACATACGCATAGCACTTGATGGCACCAGCTGCGGATCAGCTGCTCATCATGGCGTGCCTGGTACTCTCGGTAGAGGTGGCACACGTTCAGTAGCAGGATGATAAACAATACATCAAACACAAACATGCGAGTAAAAAATATCGGCCAGCTACAATCACGCTCAACGCCTCTTTGGTAGTGGTAGCTCATTTGCCTAATGCCTCCATGATCTGCATATCAGCTAGAGCCTCGGCACGATCCTCATCAGGGTTGCCATCTAGCTCGGCCTCACAGTCATAATCAGCACACACATAGCCACGCTGCTCGTAGGTATCATGCTCGCCGTTGCGCATGGTATCCACCTCAAAGGTTTCTACCCTGCTATCATCGTGCGCACACTCAAACTCGCCATCCTCGTTAAGGATCCAGCTAGACTGGTAGGGCTGTTTTACGTTGATGGTTGCCATCGCTTTGCCCTCCGCTTGTTTATTTTTATTGGCTTGATTTTGCGGCGTTCACCACGTAACTGCGAGCGCATAGGCTTGCGTGGGATGCCTTTAATCGTATTGTGAGCGGTCATTACAGTGTTACCCTATCCTGCTGCACATTAACTGTGTAGCCGAGTGCTTTGATCTTAGCGATCGTGCTGAGGGTTAATGTTTTGGTGCCTGCAAGCCGTGCAAACAAAAATGCGTTTTGGCAAACAGGGTAGATAACCTCTGTGCCGTAGTTTTGTGTAATTCTTACGATGATTTCCATAGTAGCCAACCTTTACTATTACTTTTTGATACTCTTATGTTACCAAACTGGTAACATAGTGTCAAGTACTTTTTTTATTTTCTTTTAATGGGATGCAGCCCACATCACAGCACCGTAGAGCAGGGCAAAGTTTATCGCCACACTCCAAAAGGTTTGCATAAAATTGTACTTGCGTGGCGGCTGATCTGCGCCATCCATATAGTTAGCCCACAGTAGAGCCATCAACATAAAAAATACCTGTATTACTACAAATGGGTTACTAAATATCATGCTATCACCTCCTTGGTGCCGCTAGTTTTAAGATCATCGGCAATAGTTTCTAGTGCCTCAACAATCTCATCATCAGTAGCGGTGTTTAATACGTTACGTACTGCGCTGTTAATATCTCTCGGATCTGCAACGAGGTACTTAATTACTGCCAGCATAACTGCGCCAACATCCATACTGTACCGCTCTGCAAACTCCTCTATTGTTGTAGGCTCACCCATACCAACCCCCTTTATTGTGTTATTTTCCAACTACGCTGAAACGCTGCAATGTCGTTATACTGCATCTGCTTTGGCGTAGCGCCCTCGGCAAGTGCACACTCAACAACCACAGGCTTGCCTACCTGCAGCCGTTCAATGAAAATGGTATACACCTTACCTTTTACCATATCGCCAGCCGTATAGCCCTGATATGCAGCCTGGTGCTCTGTTTTGCGCTGTGGCGTGCGTACATCATGGTAAACTTTGGCCTCCTCGGTGCTGAGCGGATCGCTCTCGTAAAAGCCTGGCTCACCTAAAATGCGGCGTATATTAGCAACGCCCTCGTGGCCAAGCACTTGGTTATCAAAAACGATCACCTTGCCTGGTATATCCTCGCCACGTAGAAACTGCCAACCTTTAGTAGTAATCAGCCAGTGGCGTGCCTTTTTGTGATCACCCTCTTTGGCTTGCACTACAAGGCCGTGCTGGCGCATCTTAGATACCTGGCTACGCTCATTGTGCGTGAGATCTAGCGTTTCCATATCTATGGCACGCTCGCCAGTTTCCTTGGTGGCCGCAGCCATCTTTTTGATATTGTTGGCCATCATGGTGCTAATGCCGTATTTGTACACCTTGATCACCCTGAGGCAACGATCACAGTGGCCATCATTAGCCGCCGCAACTGTTATTATTTCGTCTATTTTCTCTTTAGATAGATACATCACCAACCCTTTCATGTAATGTTACCACTATGGTAACTAAGCAGAGGCGTGCTTGTCAAGCCATAATCTTATTGGCTCTAGCTCATCCTCTATAGCAACGAGCACGTAGGCCTCGCCTTTAATATATTTGGCCAGCGCACCAGCCGTTTGTAGGTACCGCCAGCAATCATCATAGACGATGCCAACACCCTGCTTTTTGCCCTTGCCCTTGGTGCTGATTAGATCCTCAATGCTCTGCTGCATGTTGCTCAGATCTCGTTGCAAGCGATCAGGCATAACAAAAAAGTACCCTATGTACACTGGCTCAATGGCGAGTGGTATAGGGTACCCTGATACTGCTAATTGTATTACTGGCTTTTGATCCTGAAACCAGCGATCATGCTCGGCGCTCGGTGCGCTGGTTTGGCGGCCATTTACCTCAAACAGGCGGCGGTTATTCTTTTTGCTTGGTACTATGCCCTCTAGCCTAAACTCAATCATCTTAGTAGCACTGTACTTTGGTGCAGGTGTTTTTCCAATCGCCCCAATTACCAGCACGAGCGTACAGAGCGTGAGCTACTGCTACGTTGTTTACTGGATCCTTGAGCCAGGGCACCATGCCCTCACGTGAAAACTCACCAGTATAGCCGAGTGTTACGGCAATGCGGTAACGATCGTTTATGTTTGCACCAATTAGGTTTATTTGAAAACATCCAACCGAGTAATCACCAGTCATAGGGTTATCATTTAGGATCGTGTGATCGTTGCTGCTCTCTTGCATCATCACATTATGAGCAGCTGATTGGCTCCATGAGTATTTACCTAGCTCGGCCTCGCAAGAGCTTGTAGGCACAGGCTGTGCGGCCTGTGGCTGCACTACGGCTTGCTTAACCTCAACAGGTACAGGCTTATCAGCCTGCGGCGTTGGCTCAGGCGCAGGGGTAGTAGCGGTAGCTGCCTGAGCACTTACATGCTCTGTGATAGCTACCTGATCAAAATGCACTGCTACTTGTGCTGGTTTACATGAGTTGATTAGCACTGCTGCGGTTACAACCGCTACAGCTGTTGCAATTATTGTACGCATGATATCGGCCTCAGGTATAGATTTGTGCACGGCCTGCATTTTCCTTTCAGATTGCCCCACCATTATAGCATTACCTCGCTCGCTTTGTAAGAAATGCCGCTGCAAAAACAACGATAACTGCTATACTTACCTCTATTGCTAGAGCGGCTACAATCAGGTGCATTACCATAAAGGCGAGGCCTGCTAGTTTTAATAGCTCAAACACTGTGCGTACCACCCACTTAGCAAATCGCTCTACGAGTGGTACGGCTTTGTTAAATTGTTTAGTGATCCATTGCATTTTATTTTTTCCTTTTTGTTAGTTACTAATGCCCTCTTATGTTACCACGCTGGTAACATAAAGTCAAGCACTTTGTATAGCAATCTGCTTATAGGTGAGCGCACGATCATATAGCTTGGTAACGGTTTCAAGCATCGCCTCATGGCTACCCTCGTAATTAACACCGCCAGCAAGAGTGATCAGATACGGCTGTTTATCTTGTAGGATTAGGCGGCCGTGCACGTTGTACACGCCGATCTGCCAGCCCCATGATAGCGGCTCAATCTGTACCTCTAGGCCATTGGCCATAACACAGTTTGAGTAGCTGGCACCCTCATCAGTTTGATCGCTCCTAAAGTCATTGATCGTAAATAGTTTCATATTATTTTTTCCTGTTTATTTTTGGTATTGGTGCCGCCACATACTCGCTAGATTTTACCTCGCCGTTAGTGTGGTACTCAGGCTTAGGCCGTACTGATCGCCAGGCAAGATATGCCCCTGCCTGCAACGATCCAAATATCAGCACCGCTAAAAATAGAAATGGTAGCGGATCCATTACTTAAACCATCCACCAAAAAACCGCTTGAAATAGCCAGGTTTCTTGAGCTCTTGCTTTTTGCTCTCTAGGTACTCATGGCTTACGATCTTATGGCCAACATTTGTTGCCGTTTTAGCTGGTGGCTGCAATGGCAAGCCTCGGCGCTTGAGGTATTGCTTGTACTCAGGTGTGTTGTAGCCGTGAGTTGCCTTAGCAACGATATACGGCCACCGCTCCCATGTACCAGCCTCTTTGATGCGCTGTACCATGCGCTCGCTCATCAGGTGAGCTATAGCGGTTTCTTTAGTATTGCGGCCTGCCTGCAGATCCTCTAGTACGAAATCAAACTGTGTGCGTGATATTTTCATTACTGTGCCCTCCGCTTAAACTCGCACCATGCCATCTGACACCACTCAAGAAATAGGAAAAATGCAACGATGATTGCTGCGTAGCGCAGGCCATCCATGTGCCGCTGCAGGATCCATACGTAACCGATCAATGTTATCTCAGCGCCCCACTTTATGCCTAAAAACGGCGTAATGTACTCGTACCAGCTGCGCTTTGATTTTTCTAGTTTACCCATAATTTATATCCAACCCTTTCAATTATTGTTATACTGTACTGCGAGAGCTAACATCAGCCAACCCTGTGTTAGCTCTCTTTTTTATTGTTCAGTTTGTACCGATCCAGTTTTACCCCCTTTTTTTCTGCTAGCAATATCCTGCTACGCACTACGGCAGGTGCAATGTGCAATGCTGCACCCACCTCTGCAAACGTAGGATAGCGGCCAAAAATGCGCTTGTGGTTTTTGAAAAAATCTACAGCATCTTGCTGTTTTTCGGTGAGCTGTTGCTTATTTCTCATGCGTATAACCCCTGTAATCTTAGTAAGCCTTTTTGTGATGGATCTAGGAAAAGCATATCACCCTTGCCTGTTAGCTCCTCAGCGCCAGCCTGATCTAAGATAACAATACTGTTTACCTTATTAGTGGTGGTAAATGCCATTTTGGTAGGTATATTTGCTTTAAGTAGGCCAGTAACAACATCAGCACTTGGCCGCTGTGTGGCCAGCACTAGGTGGATACCAATAGCACGAGCCTTTTGCGCCAACTTAACGAGCAACTGCTCTGCGCTTGGTTTCTCATCCTGTGTTTTTTCTTTGTACTTAGCAACGATTTTGCCAGCACCATCACGCTCAGTGCGCTCGGTAAACTGTGCTTTTGTTACAGTCTTACCACCACTGAGCATTAGATCAGCAAACTCATCAATCACTACTACTATCTTGGCCATTTTCTCAGCCTGGTTAGCATTGTAATCATCAATGAAACGTGCGCCTGCAGCGTGCAGTGTTTCGTATCGTGCCTCCATCTCGCCTACTAACCACTCAAGCGCATTAAACGCTTTATCAGTATCGTAGATCACCTCACTCATTAGGTGCGGCAAACCAGCAAAGTGGCTGAGCTCAACACGCTTAGGATCTATCAACACCATCTGCAGAGCCTCAGGGCTCATTTGGCTGGTGAGTGCCTTAATGATCACGTTAAGCTGTACGCTCTTACCTGAGCCAGTGCTACCAGCAACAATAAGGTGCGGCATCTCGGCCAGATCCTTATGGATAACCTTGCCGTGTACATCAACGCCAACTGGTATGTTGAGCGTATCAGGTACTAGGTGGCTATCATCAAAATCAATCTTAGTACGTACATCAGATGGTACCTCAACACCTACCAGGCTAGTGCCAGGTATCGGTGCCTCTACTCGTATTGATGTAACGCCAAGCGCAAGCTGCAGATCCTTGGCCAATTTGCCAAACTCACTCATGCGGCGGCCTCGGCCTGGTTTCATGGTGTACTGCGTTATTGCTGCGCCAACAGCTGTTTTATCCATAGCAACGCTGATACCAAACTCTAGCAGCTTGGCCTCAATCTTTGCCTCTGGTGTGAGGGCTGCATTTTCTGGTAGATCTATCTTGCTAGCAATGTACTTTTTATCTACGTACTGCACATCTTTAGTTTTGTGCTGAGCAGGCAGTGGTGCCTCTACGCCAATGAGCCCCTGGCGGTAGATATCAAAGCTCGCCTGGCCATCAAACATATCTTGAGGGTTAGGCAAAAACGTAACATCAGGCTTGCGGATCTCTTTAGTACAATCGTTGATCAGCTGATAGAACACCGCAAAAAATGCAGGATCGTTAAACTCAATCGTGTACGGCTGTACCTGTGGCTTGCCATCTCGGTTTTGTGTAATCTTACACTCCTGAAACATAATGCCCTTTGGTGCTCGGCCGTACTTAGCCTCAATGGTGTGGTAGTTAAACATCGCCTGGATGATCAGTACAGCTTTATCCTCTGAGCCATCGCTAAGGTTTTTAACAAACTTATGATCATGCACCCATATATCACCGTTAGCATCCTCAGCAATAACATCAGATACGCTCTTGAGCTGCATAGGTAGCTCGTGGCCATTGCGATCTTTTACGATGGTGGTGATGCTTTCCTCAACACCAAGCACCTTACCAAAATCAGGTAGCTCACTAAAATAGAAATCAATGGCCTGTGTGTAGGCTTTGATGATCTGCTCACGGCTGCCTGTTTTGCTATAGTCAATCTCTAAATCAGAAACACTGGCAATGTATTTGTGGCCAGCCTCAATGGCAGCGTGCATATCATTACCCATCTTGAGGTAGTACTCCATCGCCTTGTGGCAAGCCTTGCCGATTGTAGCGGCAGGGCTGCTCTGGTTATCGTACTGCTTTAAGATGTATGTTTTCTTAAATGCTAGGCGGTTGCGCAAAAACAATGTGAGTGAGCTATAGCTCCAAAAATCTATTAAATCTTGTTGCATTATTTTTTGCCCTTTGCTGGTTTTTTAGCTTTCTTTGGTGCGGCCTTTTTAGGCGCTACAGCTGGCTTATCAAGTGCTGATTGCAATGATGGCCTATTTGCTGGTGTAGGCGCTGCTGTGATGGCTGGTGTGGCCTTAGGCGCTACAACTGTAGCAATCACTGGATCCATATCAGCCTCAATAACCTCTTTGATCGGTGCGCCGTGCAAAGCATCAGGCACAATGAAATCTACGATCTCGCCAAGAGCCTTGTATTTGAGCATGTTTGCTGGAAACTTTTGCCAAAACTTATTAGGCCTGCCATCGCCATAAACTGTGAGCCCACGCTCAATAGCCATCTCAAGCGTAAACTTGGCGGTCATTGATTTGCCGTTATCCTTACGAGTAATCGTAACCTCGGCCTCGTTACCATCACACAAGCCCCACTCAACAGTGTGGCCATGCTTAATAACCTGAGCAGTAACAGCATCGCCATACATGGTGATCTTGCCATTAACGATATAAAACGCATTGATACTCTCAAGCGGTTGCATGCCAGCCTCATAACCTGCCTGCATAACCATGATGAGTTGCGCTGCGTTTTTAATGCTATCTGGCAAAGCACCAGAGTTAATAAATGTTTGAGCCATAGCCTGCATCACTTGCCATCGCTTTGGGTTCATCCACTCAAGGCTCTTAGCCTCAGCGGCTCGGTAATACTCATCTGATGCTGGTATTACCTCCATTGTTTTAGGATCCCTAGGCTGCGCTGCAGCTGGATCAGTTGTTGCACTATCTTGTTTAGTCATGCCAACCCTTTCATGCATTACTTTACACCTTTATGATATATCACGGCGTAATATACTGTCAAGCCTAATTTTTCCAATTTTTTTATAAAACAAAACCGCCACGATTTTGGTGGCGGTTGTTACCAGAGGCTAGCTGTTAATCTGGCTTGCGGCCAGGGTCATAATCTTGCGCTTGGTTTTTAGTTGTTTGTTTTTGTTTCAATCAACTGTATACATAATAGCACAATGGCTCTAATTTGTCAATACTTTATAGAGGCCACCACTGTTATAATCGGCGCATATTCTCTTTTGCTCATCATCAAAGCCGCTGCCATCATAGATTTTGCACTGGTAGGTAAATACGGCATGGGTAATAACGTAGCCATACCAACATGCGTACACGGTAACTATCAACACGGCAAGGATCGCAACGATTTTAATAACAGATATCATGCCACAATTATAAAGCTAATGTTTGTCAAAAGCCAGCCACATGCGCTATGATAATTGCACTGCTCTGCGTGATCCTAAACTAATCAGGCTGGCAGTACAAAACAGTTAAAAGCAAGAGGGTTGCTTGCGTTATTTGCTATGCCTTGTTATACTTTATAACAGTTTAGGATCTAGCAGATATCTCTTAAAAAGCCACCTCTCGCAAGTGGCTTTTTTGTTTGGCAACGGTGAGGCTAGGGTTACTACTACCCATCGGATCACCAAGGCATGTAATGGCCTAATCATACCGATACACACCACGCAAGCCACGTGGCCACAAGTAGTACAAAGGCTAGGCGTATGGCCTGTTATACGCTCTCTGCACTGCATGGCATCATGTGTACTTTAACAAATAATCTGATCCAGAAAACCACTTTTGATAATCTGCACTATGTAGAGTTACAAAAAAGCTGATATTTGGTAGGGTTGAATAAAAAAAGGCACTTACTAGCACTGATAGATTTCATGCAGGTAGAGCGCATTTTGATGGGTTAGCCTCCTGTAGCCACAGAAAAAACCAGAGGCTTGTTTGTCGTGGTTTTAATTTATGCTATCACTTGAGTAAACCGCTGCGGTGCCCACCCCCTCAGCGGTTTTTATATTGCGTTTGTGTATCCTGTAACCGCTAATGGCGCATAAGCGGTAGTTTGTTTCTGGTGGTTATACCTTTGTTTTCTACGCCGCCTTAGCGGTTACAATCGTTTGAGATTAGAGTTTTGGGAGGTGTTAAATTGTAGAGATCCAAGGTGCGAGCCTGCGCCTTGGCTATGGTTTTATTTTAGCACCATTATGCTTGTGCTACTGCATCTATTGTGCATTGGCCTAATGCGTGAGCTGTAATAGCCCTGCGCATATCCTCTGCAGGTGGTAGCTCAGGTGGTGCAATTATCTCATCATGGCATTTTTGATCGTGCTCATATCGGCATAGTTGCTGCTTGTTTTCAGGTAAAACAATAAACAGGCGTGCTAAACGCCTCATTGCTCTTGTTGGCTGTTGCCTACCAACAAACCGAGGGATAATGTGATCAGTATCCGCAAAGCACCCACCGTTACGAAACTGCCAGGGGCACCCCTCCTTATTAGGATTGGGGCACTCCGAGCGTGCCATTATTAGGCCTCAGGATCCGTAAACAACTTTTTAACAAACACAGCTGCGCCATTGATGCCGCCAACGAGGGCACCAGCAACTAGAGCGTAAACTAGCGTATTAACCGCTGCTTGGCCGCCTTGTGCTGCCTTAATGAAATCTGCAGCAAACAATGTAAGTGTAGCTGTAAAGCCGCTCAAAAAAGCGTATACAACTGCCTTTACTACTGATTTCCACTGATCTACTGATACGTATGATGGTTTCATTGGTTTTACTCCTTACCAAACTTGCTTAAAATGTTTTGCGCAAACTCACGTAGCAACGCTAGCAAGCTATTGAGGGTACCCTTGAGGGCTGAGATCTCTTTATCTTGCTCTTTGTCATGCTCAGTTGGTTGCTCAGGATCAGGCACAGGTGTTGGTGTAGGCGTAGGATCTGGCAACGGTACTGGCGTTGGCACAGGGGTAGGTACTGGTGTTGGTGCAGGTGGGATCGGTTGAGGCTCTGGTGCCTGTACCATATCGTTTTTGTTAAAGCCAGTATTGTGCGCTGGTACACCAGTTTTATCTGCATCGCCAAAGCTGTAGCCTGTCATTAGGTATTGGCCACCGAGTGGGTGATCAGCGATACCAACGATCGTTACAGGGTGCCCCTTGCTAAACTGTGAGGTAGATTTTGCGGCTGGCCATGTAGTAAAGCCGAGATCCCACAGCTTAGTAGGCTCAACATTACAAATGTACTCACGAGGCTCAAGGCGGCGGTACTTGCTTGTAGCAGGTAGCGGCGATGGTGCAGGTGCAGGGTTTTTGTATGCCTGCCACAGCTGCGCTAAGCGGCTGCGTAGCCAATCCATTGGCATCTCGCCAGGGCAAGCTGTTTGCGCATAATCACGGTGCATAGTAAGCGGCAAGAGCCGATCAGCTAACTTACAGTAATCAAGAGCTCGCTGAGCGATGGCCTCAAGCACTGCGCCCTGTTGAGCGTGGCCTGATACCTCAGCTAATGGATCGCACTCAAAACCTACTGATACTTGGTTAATATACTTGCCACGAGCAGTATAGGTACTGCCGCTTGTAAAGGCCACATTTGGATAAACTACTGTTTGTATGGTGCGTACTCGGCCAGCGCCCTCATCAAAGCCGATAACCTCCATAGCGCTAGGTACACCAGCGTGCAGCAAGTGCTGCAGTACGCCATTAAATGATACTTGGCCAGCAAGGCGTTTTTCCTTGCTATCCCAATGATGGATAACGATCTCATCTAGTGAGCGAGCACGGCCGTAGTAGGCTGCGCCCTCGGATGGCGTAAAGTACGCATCCCTATCTGCTAAAATTGTTTCTACTTGGCTCATGGCTGTTTTGCCTCCTTAGGCCGTTGCTGGTCTTAGATTAGTTACCTTACCGCCAACTGTTTGCTTATCAACGTGTTGCTCGGTAACATTTTGAAATGATTGGATAATTTGCTCTTGGCTCCTGTTTGATATTTTCTCAAACTCTGCAGGTAGGGTTTCAAGCATTTTGAGGCTATTGGCGATCTGTTGCAGTGGTAGCTCTTTGTATACCTTGATCTGGCCTTGCAGCTCAGAGATAGCCTTTTCATTAGTAACGTGTGCGTTGATCAGTTCAGTTTGGCGAGCGGTTAATGCCTCAATGAGCTTGCCTTGCTGCTCAATCGTTTCTTTAGGTATACGAGATCGTACAAATAGGGCTGTAATAATAACCCCTGCGATGATCTCTGCCCCTACAATAACGATTTGAATATCCTGCACTTTGCCTATTACTCCTGTTATTAAAAAATAGCAACCAACGATGGCTGGTTGCCTTTATGCTTTGTAGTATACTATAAAAGTAATCAAAAATCTAAGGGAGGCATAGGCATGATACAGCCAATCAACGGCCGCTTACTGGTACGAGTTACCGATAGCCAGTATAAGCACGTAAAACTAAACTCGGATAAGCAGCACCAGCTAGCTACTAGCACTGGTGTTGTTTTGTCTGTTGCACCAGATCTTGAGCAGATCATAATGGGTGCACTAAAAATTAAAGATGGTGAGTGGATCAAAGGGCTGCCAAAGCCTGATGAGCTCGTTGGCAAAACCATTGGATGGGAAAAATATGCTGAGCAAAACAGCCTGTTTGATATGGATGATCCAGCCACCAAGGGCACTAAAATTAAGGTTGCGTTAATAGAGTACAAGGATATTACTAGCTATGATCGTTAAAAAAATATCATTTGAAAAAGAAACACAAGAAAAGGTGCAGGCTGGCGTTGATGCTGTATATGAGGTAGCTGCAGCTGCTTACGGTGCCAAAGGTGGTGATGTGATCCTTGAGATGCAATACGGTGATCCTAAGCTCTCACGTGATGGCGTTACTAACGTAGATCAGGTATTTCTTGAGGATCGTGTAGAAAATGCTGCGGCACGGCTCGTAGTACAAGCCAGCAAGAAAAACAACGAAACGGTTGGTGATGGTACTACCCTTGCGGTTATCCTTACCAAGCACCTGCTAGATCAGGCACGCCGTTTGGTTGGCTCTGGCCAAGATCGCATGAGCGTATCTGAAAACTTGCTCGGCATCATCCCTGGTATCCATGAGAAATTAGAGAAACTGAGCAAAAAATATAACGCTGAAAACCTTGAGCAGGTAGCTATTGTATCTGCAGGCGATGAGGCAACTGGCCAGTTAATCGCTGATACCATTGCTGAGGTTGGCCTTGATGGCGGTGTAGTAGTTGAGCGGCACGCAGGTGTTGGCATCTACAACGAGCTACAGGATGGCTTTTACTTTAACAAAGGCTTTACCAATGCATGGTTGATCAACAACCGTGTACAGCTACGAGCTGAGCACAATGAGGCCAATATCTTGATTGCTGAAAAGCCAATCACTGGCCTGCATGAGGCTGCACAGATCCTAGAGGCCTGCGGTAACAACAACATCAAGCGCCTCGTAGTAATCGGTGAGGTATCTGGCGATGCTCTAGCGGTGTTTATCCAAACCCACCTAAAGCAGTTGTTTGATATCACCATTGTAGAGCCAGCCAACTTTGCTGGTGGCCGTTCACTATTTCTTGAGGATCTAGCCGTATTCACTGGTGGCCAGGTATATACCGATGGCATGAGCTCAGATAGTTTTGATACCGAGATGCTTGGTACTGCAGCCAAGGTTGTAGTAAGCGAGTTTAGCACCTCTGTAATTGGCGGCAACGGCGATAAAGCTATTGTAGAGGCACGCATTAAGAGCCTCAAAAAAGATCTAAAAGCTAGCAAGGATCCACGTAGCGTAGAGGCCATCCAAGAGCGATTAGGCAAGCTTACTGGTAAGATCGGTATCATCCGTGTTGGTGGTGCTACGCCTAGTGATGCCGAGTACACCAAGCTACGTGTTGATGATGCGGTTTGTGCCGTACGATCAGCTATGCGCAGCGGTGTGTTGCCTGGCGGTGGTGTTGCACTTATCCGCTGTAAGGATGTGGCACACGAGTTTGCTGATGCCCTTGAGCAACCGTTTAAGCAGTTGTTTGCCAACGCTGGCCTCAACACAGAGCGCTACCTATCATTGGTAGAAAACGCTCACAGCTGGTACGGCTTTGATCTCAATAACATTGATGTTAAGCCACAGGATATGCTAGCAATCGGTATCGTGGATCCGCTAGAGGTGATCCAAGAGGCTGTAACTAACTCAGTAACAATGGCAGCTCGCCTGATACGTGCAAAGGCAGCTATAATTAACAACGATGATGTTAGCCTTACTACTAATAATTAGTTGCGCAGCTGGCCTTACAGTTGGCTTGCAGATCAACCACATCATTGGTGGCCTTAGGGCTGCCATTGATGCACTGCAGGCCACTCAGGCTGATGTACGCAGGAAAAACACAGGCGTAGTGCGCCCTGGCATAAACACACAGCCAGAGCCACTGCCTGAGGCTCAGCGTAGATCTGCAGTAGTGCGGCCACGTATCCCTAAAGAGGATGATCCTAACGAAACTGATGCAGCACTGGCATCGGTTAGAAATCGCACGGCATCACGATGAGCGGCACCACAGGATACATTAAAAATGGCAAGTACATCCGTACAAGCAATATACCTGGCGATGCTACGGCACCACGCCGCCAGCCAGGTGCTAAAGAGTTTGAGGCTGAGGCTGATCGCCAGCGCTTTGCTAGAGATCTCGTACAGCCATACCTGCCTAATGGCAAGCCTAACCCTGAGTTTATTACTGCAATGCCTCAAGAGGCAGAGCGCTATGGTTTTGTAAATAAGGAGGAAAGAAACTAATGTTTGGCCGTAAAGAAAATATCAAAGATCGTGTTACTCTACCTCGCACTGGCAGGGTTGAGAGCACTGATGATGAGGGCAACGTAACGCTTGTAGATCAGCCAGTAGAGTACACCAATAAGCCTGAGTGGCTTACCAAGGCCGAGGATGCCGAGCAGATCATCTACGAGTACGCAGCCAGTGAGAATTGCTATTATGCAGTGATCAAAGATGGCGATGATCGCATCAAGGTAGCCCCTGGTGAAACCATCGCACTTACCAAGGATAATAAAATAATTTGCACAGGAGTATCTGAAAATGAGCAATAAACAAGCCCAAGCACAAAACCTACCACCAAAACCACCTAGCCTTGATGATTTCAACAAGCTAGAGGTTAAGCTTACAGAGGTTGAGGATCAGCTGATCGCCAACACTGAGCGCCGTAAGGCTATGCTCATCAACAACGTAGCCACTATGTTTGCTGAGGAGTTGCAGCACATCGTTGCAATGTTTGCCAAAAAGAAAAACATCCAGTTTAGCGATGAGCTATTTGCTGGTGTTTTCTACGATGCGCCAAAGGGCAAGGCATATATCTTGCAGTACAAATCTAAAGAGGATGCTGCGGCCGCACGGCCACAACAGTAGCCTACATTTCACGTGAAAAGAGCACCGTATTGGTGCTCTTTTTTATTGTGCCATCATCATTTGCTGTATATCGGTACCATCACCTGCACCGTACACCATAGTGTTGTTACGTGCATTTTCTAGCCGTTGCTTGAGAGCCTTAAACTTAGCGGCTGCCTCAGCCTTGGTATCGCTAATAGTAGGTAGTGCAGCAATAATAACCTTGGCATCCATATCTGATACCGTACCTGATCCTGAGCCTGCGAGCGCCTTAGCAATTTGAGTAACGCTGGCCTGTGATAGGTTGTTGTATACTCGTGCGTTTTCATCAAGCCCTGCGCTAGCCATCAGGCCTTTAACCTTGCCGCCGATACGGCCGCTACCGCTACCAGCCTTAGCAAATAGTTGCTCAAGCTGATCAATGGTGTTAATGGCGTTATCTGAGCTAGCCATTGCGTTTTTACTTGATTGTGATAGATCGCTAGCTGCGCTCTTAGGGTTCATAATGTCGTAAATCTTTTGGTACTCATCAGCATTTTTAGGATCACGCATAACATCTGCCTGTAGTGCTGCGAGTGAGTAAGGGCTCTCGCTCATTACATCACCGATATCACCACCGCCAACTGCGTTAGGATCAACGAGGCTAGGGTTGTAGTTAGGGCTGGCAGGGTTAAATGGCGAGTTAGGGTTATCCATTGCGGCCATTGGATCCTGCTCAGGTGCGCCGCCACCGTTCATAACGGCCAAGCCTTGTAGTGATCGTGGTATTGCCTGTGATCTTGCAGTGCTCTTAATCAAGCCCTTAGCGCTCTGATCTACTACGGCCTCGGCACCAGTTGTAGCTGCTTTAGCAGCACCAGCGCCAGCCAAGCGCTCACCTGCGCTAGCCAATTTGTTTGCCAAAAATGTTTGTACTCTAGGGCTGTTTACAGCACGCTTGGCACCAACAGCAACAGCTGCGCCTGGCAAGCCACCTATTACACCACCAGGTGCGGCGGCCATAAGATCGGTAAGGCCAAATGATAATGTGCCTCGGCCATTTTGCGCAGCGCTAGAGAGCAGATCAGCGGCCTTGTAGGCCTTATCAATCTGCTTACCCGTAGCTGCCAGCTCATTGCTGCCAGATACGCCCTGTAGGGTTTTCTTTAGGTACTCAGCAACCTTTTCATTAACAGATGCCTTAGTATTGCTACCAAGCTTATAAGCGTTTTTAGCAAGAGTTTGGTACTCACTCTTGAGCTCAGCAACACGAGCTGCTGATAGCCCCTTTGTGCCGCCCTCCTTAAAGATAGTATCAAGCTCTGCAAACACATCATCGGCAAGCCGTTTGTTTTCGGTACTACCACTCTTGAGTAGTTTTTCTAGGCTTGAGCCCTTTTGCATGTTTTGAGCAAGCACATCAGAGCTGGTAATTGGTTTATCAATTTTAGATACAATGCTGCCGTATTTCTTGTTAAGGCCAGAGATTACGCCCTCCTCAACATCCTTGCCAGTTTTACCGATCAAGTTATTTTTACGGATGTAGGTGCCTAGATCCTCACCAAAGCGTTTTTCAAAGCCTTTTAGAGCCTCTTTTTTACCTGATAATTGTGTGGCTCGCAGAGCAGTATCATCAGCGCTCTTGAGCAACTTACTTGATAGCCACGATGCAGCTTTACCACCACCTCTAGTGGTAGCCTGCTCAACACCCTCTTTGGCAGCCTGCTCTGCGATAGCCTCACCGCCTCGGCCTACTACAGCCTTGGCACCAGCCTTAACACCTTGGCCAACTCGGCCAAGAGGTACGGCTGATAAAGCACCGTTAATAACGCCCTCTTTAGCGATTGCGCCTAGATCAGTTTTTTCGCCGTTTAGTTTCTGAGTGATCCACTCACCAGCACCACCACCAATTAAACCAGCACCACCGAGTATTGCGGCCGTACCAGCTAATGATGCACCGCCAGTAAATGGTGCAGCTGCGAGAGTTGCAGCAATACCAAGCCCTGGTGCGATCCATTTTTTCCAGCCTGAGCGCTTAGGCTTGCCCTCTGCGCCAGCATCGGCCTGTTGTGGCTGATTGTACTGAGGTAATGGCAAACCACCACCAAGCTTTTGGTAGTTGCTCTGTAGTGCTCGTAGTGTGTTATCATCCATCGTTAAAACCTTAGCTGATTTCCGTTAGCCAAAACTGCTGCAGGTATGCCTTTACCAAATAGATCAGGTCGCAGTTTGTGGTAGATTTCAAGTTTCATTTTATCTCGTACGTTGCCATAATTTGCACTCTTTAGTGTAGCATTGTAATCGCTCTTAATAGCACCATCAGATTGCCCCATGCGTGAGGCAACATCGTTATAAGCTGATTGCTGTACAGGATCGGTAGCGGCAGGTGCGGCTGCAGCTCCACCTTTAGCAGCGGCTCCACCGCCAAAGCTAGGTGATGCGGCAGCGGCAGCTGCACGTGCAGCTGCTTTTTGCTGTAGATCAAACTGGCGCTTTTGCTCTGCCATCTGCTCGTTGTACTGCCTAATAGCCTCTTGCTGTTTTTCCTGCTCAGAGGCAGCCTGGTAAAGGGTAAGCAGGGTATTAGCCTGCGTATCATCGGCCTGCAAGCCATAGCCAACACGCTTATCAAGCTCACCACTAAGCGTAGTTAGATCGGCATTAGCATCACCAAAGGCGTTGCTCTGTGTGCGCATAATCTCATTGAGTGGCGCTACCTCATTTTGTACAAGGCGATTGCGCTGCGCATCTGTAACTAAGCTGCCACTTGTACGGCCGCTAACGCTATCAGGAGTGCCAGCAATAGTATCCTCAGTAGCACGGATAGCCGTGCGAGCACCTTTAACACGCTCTTTTGCATCGTCTACCCCTAGATCTGTTGAATAGCGCTTAACATAATCCTCAGGTTTTACCCTGTTTTGTTGAAACGCTTGATATTGGCCAAATAGTGCTGATGATGGTTGCATATTATAAAAAATACCAACAGCTTAACGGCTGCTGGCCTTACTACCATATTGTACTACATCCAATTAGAAAACTGAATAATCAACTATCTTATAGCTCAAGGTGGTTGGTGTCAATGTTAGCGCAGGCGTAAACGTCTGTGAGTAGAGCATGGTAATCGTGAGCGTAAGGTTGTTGAGCGAGGTGTATACAAGCCAAGGCGTAGGGTAGTTTACGTAGCCAGCCCCACCGTTATCGCCACGCACCCAAACAGCACCTTTCTTAAACCAACCTGCCGCTGGCCGAGGATCTGAGCCAAACACCGTATCAGTAGCGCCATTAAAAATCACATCCATAATATCTGGCCGCCTGGCTAGCGTTACATCAAATGTACGTACGTTAGTGCCACCAGAGGTGCTGCCGCTAATAGAGGTGCTGCCAGCATATACGGCATTATTCTTAAAGGTATTGTACCCTGTGTGGTACTGCAGTTTAGTTAAATCAGGCATTGCTATAATCCAAATAAATTAACCAGTACAGCTCACGTGTACCAGAGGCCGTAGGGCTGGTGTAGTTTTCTAGGCGTATCACAAGCTGCGTGGTAGTAGCCCATGCTCGCAGGTATGGATATGGTGGATCTACGGCAAGGCCTGATAGGTTGGCCGCCTCGGTGTAGGCGTTTACTTTTTCGCCACCAGCGATAATCTCACCAGCGGTATCAAGCTCACAGTACACATCAAACAGAGGCACATAGCCAAGGTTGTGATCTATGGTAGTGGTGTTTACTGTGCCGTAACCGCCAAGCGTTAGCGTGGTGTGGCCACAAAACTCACTACGCTTGAGGTAGTTTTCTGAGGTGATAAAGTCTAGTTTTGATAGATCGGCACTCATTACTCTACCTCAAACAATGCGTACTTAATTATAAAATCTTGGCTTGTTGGCGTGTAGGCGTATACAGTGCCGTTATCAGTTACGTTGCCATGATATCCATTAGCTGTACGGAAAATGATCTCGCTCGCACTCACCCCTATTGATGCTGCAGCCCTAAGGCCACCAAGCGTGGTAGAGAAACCAGCGCCAGGGCTAGGTGGTATAACGGTGATCGTAAACGTATAGGCTAGGTGCGCATCTTGGCCATTAAAGCTTACGCCGCCATCTACCGAGTACACAAAACGGCATAGCGCTTTTTTGCCGTATGGGTTGGCAATACGGCTCTCAACGATCTTGGCAGTTTGTGGTGATTGGCTCGTGGCACCATCGTTAGTGATAGTAACCGTGCCCTCATAAACAATTTTATCTACAGGATCGCCTGTAAAGAAATTAAGCTTGTTGCGGTTTGGTTGAGTGGCTGACATTAAAATGCATCCTCTACCTCATACGTAGCCTTTGCAGAGGCAAAGTTAAAGGTGCCATCAGGTAGCTTACCAATCTGCATGATGTTACGGCCATCGCTGAGATCATAAAAGTAAAATGTTTGGCCAACAATGCTAAATGCAATATCAGGGTTATCGGTGCTATCTGCTGCGCCAAACACGCCAAAATCATTACCTACAGTACCTATGATGATGCTCTCGTCAGTATCAGGGTTGCGCACGGTAAGTTTGCCCTGTATGGTCATTTCGCCACGCTGTGAGCCTGCTTTGAGCTCACGAGGCATCACACGCTGCTGCTGAGCTATCTGATACGGATCTACTGCAGCAACATCATGCATGGTATTAGAGTACCCTTGCTTAGGCAGCTGGTTGCCCCTGAGGGCATTATCACTGGTTATGGTATTATTCTGCATCTGCAATATCCTCATCCATGAGTGGATCCCACTCAAGCGCAATACCAGTAACACGCAGCGGTGTGGTAACAGTGCTCTCAGATGAGCCTTGCAGGCCATAATCTATTACATGGAAACGGCTATCAATGGCTAGTGCAATCTCAGTTGAGCCTGCAGCCATCGCTACGGTGCCATCTGAGCCGCCAACAACCTCAGTGCCATCATCAAGCGTATACGTTGGTTGCACGGTCGTACCTGCAGGCACAGGGTTTGTAGAGATGATCACACGGTTTACGCCCTTTTGTTTATGCACGTTGCGAGCATCAAACTGGCGCATGCGAGCCTTAAAGCTGCTAGCTACCTTACAGTTGCTATCAATAATATCTAGGCCATACCTTGTTGAGTCATCAATAACGCACTGCCAACCGATGTAAAGCTCATCACCAAAACCACGTATTGTGCCGATCTTTAGATCGTTTACACCAACATCAGTGTTATAAAAGCCGTGAGATAGGCGGTATTGCAGGCCAAAGCTACTAGGAAACTCAGGCATCACTGTGCCGTAGTTATAGATACCAAACTCTAAACTTTCGTTGGTGGTAGTACCAGGAAAACCGAGGTGCAGCAATTTCTTAAAGTTGGCCATTGAGTAAGGGTACATGCGTGTTGTTTCTTTAACGCCAGTAAAATCATTATCAGTGTACGGCAGATCACGCACCCTAGTGAGCTCTTTGCCGCCTAGATATACGTATAGTGTACCGCCAACAATAACGTGAGGGATATTACCCTTGGTAAATAGTGCCTGTGGCGCACCCTCAGTAAGCTCAATGTAAAAGTTGTATGTACCGCTCAGGCCATCATAAAACACCAACAGCCCCTCGTTAGATACACGAGTAGTATCGGTGCTCACCTTTTCAAACGCCTGGATCAAAAACTCATCTGTTTTAGCTAGGCCACACCCCTCAAAGCCATCTGGCAGGGTGAGTTTATGGCGCAGATACTCGGTATTGCTAGGGTTATTATCGCTTAGCGGCTCATACAAGCTAAGGTATTTGCCGTTTTGTACGGCAATGTATTGCAAAAAATGCTCCATAGCATGAAAACCATTGCGAGTACTAACCATACGAGATGCTTTTATCTTAAAGTTTGCGGTGTTTAGATCATTGCCTGTGCCAGTAACTACGGTTGTGGTACCAGTGGTTACTGATAGGTGCGCATGATAAGTACGTGCGTTTGGTTTTACCAAAATATCTACAGAGGTAAATGCAAAATCAACGTAGTGGTTTACGGCAAAGGCAGCCAGCATCTCTGCATTAGTGAGCGTTTTAGATGCTACAACTCGGTTTAGAGGATCATGTAGCGTAAGCGTAACATCACCAGTGCCAACATCAAGAAACTCTACAGCTATAGCCTCAAGCGGCGATATATCGCTAGTAAAGTTTAGTTTTCTAGTATTATCAACCTCTGCGGCAGTAAAATCAGTAGACGTTGGCAAAGTATAAAAGCTACCTGATCCGCTGATGCCAGTACTACGCACGCTAGGATAACTACCAGATGTATTTGTACTGTAATTGCTGCCAAGAAAATTACGAGTAATTTTGCGATCAGTGCTAGTAGCCTGGATAAACCCATACGTATGTATGGCGCTAAGGCCAGCAATATATAGCAAATCTGTATCAGTGCGGTAAAGCATACCGATGCCGCTACGTTCACCGATCTCACCAAGCCGCTGCAAGGTGTTATCTGTTTTGATGAGCCATAGGCTACCAACATCAGTAATCATAAATCGCTCACCAGTTATCACCTGTACGATGTTTACTGGTAAGCCATCTAAGTTGCCGCTATCAATTTGGCGTGCCTGCATGGCCTGCACGAGCTGTGAGGGGTTTTTGCGCCAATCAAAGCCACGCAAATACTGCAGGCTGTTTTCGGTGCCAATCTTTTTATCAAAGCTAGTACCACCAAAAAAAGCCTGCTGGTTAATGATCTCGTTTTCGTGTCTGTTGCCACTCATTAGCTTAACTCATCCTCAAAGTACCAAGGCGTGCCAGCTGCGCTCATTGCTGAGCCTCGGCCATTACGAGTGTGGTGCACCACTCGGCTCTTGCCAGGGTTTGCATAATCTTGCTTGATCTGCTTTATTTCATCGTTAAACTCTTGGATCATATCACGTGAAACTACACGGTTTTTGCGGTATACCTGGATGTATTTAGCAATGGTGTAGAGCTCAGGCAGATCTATGTACTCCTCAGGAATATCAACCATCTCACCAATGATGTAGCTAAGGCCAGCACCGCCAGTGCCCTCAAAGTAGTTTTCAATCTTAAAGCTCGTAGAGCTCACGTACTCACTAATGCGGTACCACTCCTCTTGGCCATCATTTACCGTAAAGTATCGGCCAACCATTGAGGTAGTTACGATGCTACTAGATAACGTGATGGTTTGGCTGCCGTTGCTTGCGGTTGCGGTGCCAGTAGTAATATCGTTAGCGGTAAGGCGGCCATGCTTAAAAGCAACATTTACCTCAAGGCCATCTGTAACTGCCTCGCTAGGGATAGGCCACAGCTCTATCTCATCCTCGCTGATCAAGTGGTAGTGCGTTGGCGTGCCAGTTTGCGAGTTGTTGCTGTTCATATCAAGCCAAACATCATGGCTTGCAACCTCAATAAGCCGCTGCTCACTGCCAGGGTTGTTGTAGCGTACGTTGTATACTCGGCCAGCGTACTCTGGCAACTGGTATGCTTGCTGATTGGCAACAAGGCTAGTGTAGATAGTTTCGGCATTAACACGGCGCATCAGTTTCTTTTTGATTTTTGAGCACGCCTGATTGTACCAGCGCTTTAAGCTGAGTATTTGCTCGGCATCAGTAATTTTGTATGCCTTTTTGATTTCCTCTATGTGTTGGTAAAATGTGATCATAATATCCCCTATGCCTTATACTCTGTGATTTTAATGTTACTCTTGGTTATTGCGCCAAAAAGCCTACCAGAGCTAAAGCCGTTAAATGTAGTAGTACCAGCCGTTTGCATGCCAGCCCTAATTCTAAATGTGGTTGCCGATACTGTGCCAGCGGTCATTGAGTGCCTTATCAGAATTGGATGAGCGTAAGCACCAACTGGTGTTGTTGATCCAGCGGCAAGTGCGTTAGCTGTCGCATCCTGGAATAGGGCACCAGTTACGTATGCCGTTACTGATGAGGAAACAAATAGCAAGGCCTCAATTACCAATATGTTGGTAGTTGATTTTGGCGTGATTGCCTGTGTCATAAACTCGGTGCCCTCTGTAATCTGTGGGATAGTATCATCAAACGGTATGAGTGTAGTACCAGTAGCAACCGCTGAGTAGTTTGTTGATACAGTTTGTGCCACCATACCAAGGCCTATCTGAGCGTTGGTGATACTACTATCTGTTAAGTAGCTGGCGTTCATTTTTGCGTCTTTGAGCAATACGCCATCAATAGTAACGCCAGCTGCGGCAGTAAACTCGCTGATGGTGTTGGTATTGAGCGTGGGGTTGTTTATGATCGCCGTGTTGATCGTAGGGCTCGTGAGTGTCTTATTAGTAAGGGTTTGGCTATCCGTAGTGCCAACGATGGTACCTGTTGGCGCATCTTTATCCCAGGCTGATGCACCTGCGCCTGTGCCTCGTAAAAGCTTACCGCTAGCTGCGGTAGATGCGCCGATACCCAATTTAGCCTCAAGAGCCTCAACAATATCATTAACATCACTATGTTGCTGCACGTGATTTGGTGAGTTTAGAAAATCGTTAGTAGTAGGGTTTACCAGGCTATCTAGTGATGTAGGGTAGTTCATTATGCTTTACTCCATGCCTGAGGCTTTTTAGCGGTGCTGCGTGGCTCACCAACCACAATGCCATTGTATGTTTGGCTACTATTATATGCCGCAGAGCTATTATATAGGTACTCATTGGTATCAGATGCAGGGTTAATCATAAAATGTGTGAGAGATTTAACCCTGTTACGCCAATCGCTACGCACTTTTATAACGCTGCTTGGTGTTTCACCATTGCCAGCATATGGCGTAGTACCGCCATCGTAATCTACAGTAGGCGCATCGTAATCTACGGTAGCTGGCGTGCGCCCTTTTTTGCGCCATGAGGTAAGTATTTTGGCCATTAGTCATGCCCCAATACTATTAACTCTGAGCCAGCCGCAAGATCACCAGCACCACCAGTATCTACCATATCAACACGTGTAATCTGAGATACGGTATTAACCCACTTATACGTACCATCCTTACGCTCTGGTGCATTGGCGGCACCTGCAGTACCTCTAATAACGCTCCACATTATGCCAAGTTTTTCCTGAGCTAATACATTTTCAAAATCACCAACTGTAAGTTGGCGGTTAGCATCAACTGCAGTTTTTGTATTGATTTGCGTGAGGCTGCTACCAGTTATATCTGCACCACCGTTGGTGCTACCACGCTCGGCATAGTTTGCGCCACTATCATTGTTAAACCGTAGGCCTACGTTAAGAGTGCCGCCTGTTGGTATAGCAACGCAGATGATCCTCAAGTATTTTCTTGCAGGGATAGTAGCTATAGAAACGCTTGTAACAGTACCAGTTGCCGTTGCTCTGCCTAGCTCCTCCCACCATATACCGCCGTTGGCACCAGTTGCAGCCCAATCTAATTTGGCAGCTGTTATGGCATCATCTGTGATATTGCTCGTAACCACCGAGTTAGCTGTAGCGAGCTTACTATCTTTGATCAAGAGGCCATCTATTGTTACACCAGCGGCCGCAGTAAACTCAGCGACAGTATCCGTTTTGAGTGTAGGGTTATTGATAATAGCAGTGTTAATAGTTGGCGAGGTAAGAGTTTTGTTAGTTAAGGTTTGGCTATCTGTGGTACCTACAATCGTGCCAGTAGGTGCATCTTTATCCCAGGCGCTAGATCCAACACCAGTACCACGCAAAAGCTTGCCTGATGTAGGCGTACTTGCAGATATGCCAAGCTTAGCCTCTAACGCCTCAACAATATCGTTTACGTTGGCATGTTGCGCAGCATGATCAACAGCGGCGGTTGTATCGCTTGATGATGGGTTTACTAAGCTATCTAGTGATGTTGGATAATTGGCCATTTAATAAATAAACACACAGCATTGTGGCTGTGTGCCTTTCACTTGTAATTATAGCGCATCTATGCCTCTAATGGTATCGGTTTTGGCTCAATAGGCATACCTGCGTGGATCTCATCCATCATACGCTCTGCTACAGAGGTAGCTTGTGCGGCTGTCTTAAACACGTGGGTTGCTTTAACTCGCTGGCCAGCGATCTCAACAAAGGCCGTAACGGTGCCATCATCGTTTTGCTGTATGCCCTTGCTGGCTACATACCCACGAGTAAGGTGCACCAAAAACTCTGGCTTTTCAGCTTTTGCTGGATCAATCACAGTGGTTTTTAGCACGCACCAGCAATGAGATCCAAGCCGCACGTTTCTTAGCTGTTCATCTAGTTTACCCATAAATCAACCCCTTTCATGTCTGTACTATAAGCTCTTGCGCAATCGTAGACAAGTGCGCAAGTAGGAAAACAACGGTGTATTTGTCTGTGCCATCAACAGCTGTATAGGTAGCCACCCGATCGCCTGCAGCTGCGGCACCTGCTTGGATCCAGTCTGTAGGCACGTGAGAGGCCAGCACACGGTTTTTAACATCAAAGCGGTACATTTGGTTGATTGCGCTGGCTACGTAGATGTTGATGTATGCAAAACGCCCCTCTTGATCGCTAGGTGCGTACTTACCACATGAGCCAGTGTTAAATGCCCTTGCGCCGTCATATACGATTGCGTTGCTCCATGCACCAGTGGTGCCACCTGCAATATCAAGCAGATCAAGTGTAGATGCGTTACCGCCTCTAAATGAGAATATGTGCGAGTGTCGTGCATTTTTTGCTGCATCAGGTTGTATGCCAAATGAGGCCATGCTGGTAACACCTGCACCGATTGCACCACCACGTACACCAAAGTAAGTAGCGCTCCACGCATCGTTAGCGATGGTGTTGGTACCGTTGGTAATGCTTGCACCTGAGTAGTTGTACGTAAATGTTGAGGTAGAGGCTGAGCTCCATAACAATATCAGGTTAGGGTACTCAATAACGTATTTAGCGCTCGTAGATGGGTTTACAGTCCATGCAGCACCCAATGTGTACACTGGCGATGCGCCAGCTGTGTGTGAGGCTATGATGCGGCGCTGGCCTACTGCTGTAGGGTTCACGCTATCCTCTACAATGCGTATTTGGAAATTACGGTACTCGTTAAGCAAAACTGCAGCATCACCGCCAGAGGCTTGGCCTGTGATGGTTGAGGCGGCAACTGCGGTACAATCAAGAGCTTTGAGCAAGCCACCATTGTAGGTAACGGTATCATCAACAACAAAACCCTCACCTGGCTTACGATCAAACGGCACATACTGCTGATCAAGGGCAACGGCCGAGAAATCAGTGCTAACTGTTGCTGGTAGGTTGGTAGTAGATAAGTTACCAGAGAGCGTGTTTGCGGCCACCTCGTATGATTTCCACATACCTGCTGCCAACGTGCCTGCCGATAGACAAAATACACGGCCTGATAGTATCTCGTACCTATCGCCGTTAGCTGGCGTAAATGATAATGCGCTGTCAAGCAAAAAGGTAGGTGTTGTGCCACCAGTGTTACCTGTGATCCAACGCTCCTCAGTCTTACCTGCAGTGAGGCCAATAATTCTAATCTTAAAGCCGTATGAGCCACCACCTCTGTTGGCGAGCATGTTTACGCCTACGGCTGTGATTGTGGTAGAGGTAGGCACTGATGTAGTGCTAGCGCCTGCAGCGATTGTGCCAAAAAGGCCAAGCGATGGTGCAAACACGTTGCCAGCACCAGCACCAAAGGTACCTGTGAGCGCTGGTGATACCATAAACTCACTAGCTTTTTGAATAATGTTGTAACGGTTGAGTACCGTTGCAGAAACGAGCGAGTAAATAAAAGGGTTGCGAGTAACGTCATTGCGCAGATCGGCAGCAATGCCGTGCCCTGCAGCATGAGCGTTAGGTACAGGCGCAACCTGCACATACATCTGGCGATCAATTACGTTTTTATAAACATTGCTCACGTTATATTTCTCCTTACCACGCTAGCCCATGCGCTTATGTTTTGGCCAACCATCAACAGTTTACCCTGGTAGCTATCAATGTTGGTGAGGCCAGTTAGCGTAGTGATGGCTGTAACGGCACTTACTGTACCAACTGTAGTAATAGTACCACTTTCAACTATGGCTGTTTCACGTACCCTGTTGAGTGATTTATCTATGTGCGGTGGGTTTGTGGTAGATTGCAGCAAAGCCTTGATCACCACGCCAAGCGCAGCCGTAGCCTCGGTATTGCTCTCTATAGCAGAGAGTAGTGTTGCGGCTGCATCATCCTGTGTTTCAACAGGGGTAGCACGTAGCTCATCATCAGTGAGGCCACCACCGCCTGTGCCACCACCTGTATCGCTTGTAACGAGCAGGCGGCCAGTGAGAGGATCAACCTCAAACGGTAATGGCGTAAAACCATCGGCACTAGATACACCGCCCATTATTACACGGTCGTTGCCATCTGTTGGTAGTGGTAATCTATCAGGGTTTTCAGCCATAAAATAAACCAGCAATTAGGCTGCTGGCCTTTACTCTAAAATTATACCACTTATGTAAGGTTTCTGCGCAGTTGAGTTGCAACACTGCGCTCCTTGTTTTTAACAGCACGCTCTCTAGCATCAAGATCGTTTTCACGGCGCTTTAGGTTAGCCATGAGCTCTTGCACCTCAGCCTCACGCTCAGCAACCTCGTGCTGCAGGGTAGCATTTCTGCTGAGCAGATCGTTTTCCTGCTGTTTTAGCGTGGCGTTGCTCTCGGTGAGTGCCTTTTCGGTGGCCAGTAGCTCATCTACCTTGCGCTGGTGTTCAACTCGCATGGTTTCTTGCTTAACATCAAATGCCTGTAGCTCATCGGATCGCTTGGTAATTGCAGTGCTTAGGTTGGCTAGCGTAGTATCTTTGCCCTTACGTGCCTCAGCAAGCTCGGTGGTTAATGTTTCACGCTCGGTAGTGAGCGTTGCAATATCATCATCTAAGGCCTGTTTTTGCAGTGATAGCGATGATACAGCGCTAGTAAGGCGCTCAATCTCGCCCTGCAGGTTATCGTGCCTGCGCCGTGCTGGCTCTATATCAGCGAGCAATGTATCAAGCGTTTGCTGCGCCTCAGCCACTTTGCGGCCTATCTCAGCCTGTGCAGAGCTTGATGCACTCTCTGCATCAGCTAACGCCTGTTGCGCCTCTGTGAGGTTATCCTGAGCAATAGCAACCTGCCTGCCAAGCTGATTGATGCGCAACCTAATGGCACGCTCATCATTTTTGGCCTGCATTACTTTAGCCTCAGCCTCGGTAACTAGAGTGCTGAGCTGCTGTTTTATATCATCAAAGCTAGGCGTTGGTGCTGGCATGTTGCGCCTGTGCTGCAGTAAACTCCTCGTTAGAGATAAACTGCTTGTTTTTACGGCCTCGGCCATTAGCGGTAGTATCATAGAAATCATCGCCAATCGTAAACTCTGTAGCTGGTGGGTTTAGCTGCGCAAAGGCATCATCATCCTCGTTGCCAGTAGGTGTTTGTGGTGGCAGGTTGCCATCATCATCGTTTACAGCGTTAGGGTTGTGCCCTGCAGGTGCCGTAGGCTCTTGCACTGGTGTGATTGGTCGTATTGTAGGGTTAGAGATTGCGCCAGCTGTGCGTACAGGCTCGCTGTGCTTGGTGTATCCTACCTTACCAATGATTGCTAGGTGTGCGGCATCAACAAGAGCCTGGATATCGCCCATAGCCTCTTGGCCTTTAGTTTGCAGCACGTAGTTAGGTGCGATGCCAGCAAGGAAAATGTAGGCAGCGCCACCCATTAAGATCATCGTTTCGCCTGGCTCAAAGGTGTGCTCCTCGTATTGGCGCTCCATCACTTTGCGGCTTACTTGATCAGGCGTTTCAATAGTTTCACCAACACAATACTTAAAGTAGTACTGTTTATCCAAGATGTTTTGCACCTCTATTGGATCGGTTGGCTTAAACTGCTCGTAGATCCAATCAGCTAAGGTTTTTATTTCTTGCGATATCGTTTGTGATGGCTGCATGCCTATTTACTCCTTGTTAGTAGCGATGATTATTTACAATAAGCATTATAGCACTATTGTTTTTTGTACCCTAGCAATCACCGCCAAGAGATTATTTATTAACTAACGCTCGCTTTTATCAATACCACGCTCACGGCGTGCTTGCATGCTTGGTGAGGCAAGGCCGCTAGGGTTAGGTAGGTGTTTGTCGTACCACTCCCATGCCATACGCCTTACGGATCCTACGAGTGCTTTAGCCTGCCTATCAGGCAAGCCTAACAACTCAAAATTGGTAAATAGCTTACCAAGGAAATCATCAAAACTTTCAATGTTTACCCCAATAAGTGGGTTGTTGTAATCTCTAATGTTATCTTGCCAAGTATCAACAGCCTGCCATTTTGGTACTTGTACCATCTCTACGGCTGGTGTATCGTCTATCTTTTTCATCTGTCTAACTCCTTATGAAACTTGGCGGTGATTGTTAAGGTACTGCACTCAGTATAACAAAAAACCCCTAGCGAGTAGGGGTTTTTCTAGCCGTGTTATCTAGTGGCTTATTCTAGGTTGAGATCAACACCTGAGTACTGAGCTGTAGTACCTGCCTGTACGGCGATACCAACAACCTGATCAGTAACCGCTGCGGTACCGATACCCTCAACTGCACCAGCTGTGGTTGCAGATGGGATAACTGGATCGGCGATTGCTACTGCAGCACCTTCAACAAGCACGCCTGCTACACCAGTAGTTTGCAACCAGCCAAACTCACCGTTTGCTAGAGCTCGTACTGATACACCAACTCGGCGCAATGCCAAAGTTGCTGAGGTTGTAACACCGTTAAACTTGTTAGGGTACAGGTGAGCCTTACTATCAGAGCTTGATAGCGCTACCTTTACAGCACCCTCAATGTACACCGTAGTAGTACCTGAGCTTGCAGCTGCAGTGTTACCCTTGATACGGAACTGTTGGCCAAGGCCAGTACCAGCGTTGATAACAATCAAACCGCCCTTATACTGATCCTCTGTTACGGCTGTAGCACCTACAGTTACCTGTATGCTTTCATCACCGATGGCTGCTGAGTTGGTTGCACGAGCTCCCACGTGGTTGGCAGTGTTACCTGCAGCAACTACGATTTGCCCTGCTGGAACTGTGCCGCCTGCTTTCGCATAACGGAACGTGCGGCCGATTTCATCCGTGCCCTCTTGGCCGAGCGGATGTAACTGCACTGTACCAACATCAAGAATATCGCTTTGTGTCAATAGTTGTGATCGCATGATTTTATTCTCCCTCTTTCCCTATTAAGTCTTGTTAATTAGTTTACCCTGGCGGCGAGGGGCTTTGTTACAGAACTGGCCAAAGATCAAGAACGCACCGATCTCACCATGCTGGTTGATAGATTTCATCATATCACGGAACTGGATCGGGCTAGATGTAAACTCACCGCTCACATCATCAACCTCAGTTTGCATTGAAACCTGGCGTAGAGTGTCATCTTTCAATGATCGGAACTCTAGCTTGTTTTCGTTAAGCCAGTAGAACTTACCGCTCAAACACTTATCATCAGCAACAACAGGTCGGCCACGTAGTGAGATGGCGTTAAAGCCAGCTGCACCCTTGAGCTCAGTTTGTGGTACTAATTCACCCTTAGGAGTACGGCCGCTAACTTTGTTGTAGCCACTGATTGCAGTAGATACGTAGTGAGCTTGGATCTGGCTGTTCATGGCTGTTTCAAGCGTACGGAACAAAGTCTTAGTAGTAAGGCCGATGGTTGGTGCCTCCTCCTCATCACCAGCTGCGCTGATGTTGTCAAAGTTAGCAAAGGCAAGTGCCAATGTGATGGCTGTGCTAGTAGTATCCTCAGTAGATACCATCCAAGCGTAGCTAGAGCGAGTGATACCACCGTAGCTAGTAGCGTTGGTACCTGCATCAACTGCAACCTCAAGGCCATCAAAATCATCGCCAACACCTACACCGTAGAACATGTTGCCGAGGTTATCACGCATAGCCTCACGTGCCTCATCCATTTTTTCGCTAACATAGCTTAGAACTTGGTTATCACCAGCCTGAGCGTTAATAGCACGTTGGATACCAGGAATAACTACAGGCTCGGCGTATGCCTGCACTGTAAACTCTAGGTAACGTACGTTGTTACCAGTGCTCGTATCCCAAGGTGTCATACCTGTAAAGCTAGAGCCGTTAGTTTTCTTTGCTACACGTAC
>ERZ869925.256-NODE-256-length-39110-cov-17.950736_pt1 | contig 39110 bp, 58 predicted proteins | sample MGYA00579311_ERZ869925 | MGnify/ENA primary metagenome ERZ869925 (study PRJEB32216, sample SAMN09231817) | wastewater metagenome | place: USA: Maryland | collected 2016-07-30 | study: EMG produced TPA metagenomics assembly of the PRJNA472060 data set (Reclaimed...
CGTCAGCCTTTTCAATATGTCAGTCATCTTTCTTCTCCCCTAGTGCAGCGCGGGCATTAAGTTCAAAGGCCCGTTTCAATAAAACATGGTCGTCAACCTTATCGTATGGAACAAAGTCCATCCTATATCCGTCTGGATAGTGTTCTTGAAATGTCTTGTGCCGATCAGCGCGTGTTCCGTCTAAAATTCCAAGATCACCGGGCATATAAAGTTCATGCGAGCAAACGTGGCCGCCTAACGCTGTTCCGTCTTCCGCGATCAAACAAGCGCTAAACCATCCCGGCGATCCGCCGTTGTTAAAACCAATAATGAACGGAAGTTCTTCTATTGGTTTGTTGTGTGGATTGTAAACAGCATAGTCAGTCATTTTTCTTCTCCCCTAGTGCAGCGCGGGCAATCTGTTTCATTTGCTTTGAAACAGCGCAGCAATCCCAATTATCAGACAATTCACTCAGCGCCGCTTCCAGCGCCTCAATATGGTCAGTAGCGCGGTTCATCCAATCTTTTGCTCGTTTGTGCGAAGTATCTTCGTCAGCAAACCCACGCGGCAAAGGAGCAATCATTGGGTGTAGTTGCCACCACTTAAACATCTTTCTTTTCCCCTAGTGCAGCGCGGGCTAGTTGTTGCGTTCCGTCGGGCCATTCATTTTCAGCACACGCATCTGCAATCAGTTGCAGCGCCGCTTCCAGCGCCTCAATGCGGTCGGCAGCTTCTTCTGTAACGTGTTGGCTTTTGAACTGCGGGTAATCTTTTCTTGCCCAATCACCAGCCATACGCAGCCGCTTCACAAGATCATCAGTCATCTTTCTTCTCCCCTAGTGCTTTCTTGATTATCAGACGGATACGTTCCTTCGTTCCATAACCAGAGTCGCGTATTCTTTCTAAAGCAAGTTTGTAGCGACGAGCTTCTTCTTCATGCGCCATCGCTTCTTTGTAATTCTCATGCCACATGGACGCTTGGGCTTCCCAGTATTTTGCTGGGTCCAACGCAGCTAGTTTGCCTTTTGGAAATACGTCTTCAATGTCAGTCATCTTTCTTCTCCCCTAGTGCAGCGCGGGCTTCTTCAACCGCCCATGCTTCAACATTATTGACCCAAGAGCTTTTGATGTTTGTCGTAACAGTCATCCCGCTTATGCCCATGCGGTCCATGCTAACGCCGACATCGCAAGACTTAATTAGTGTTCGCAGCGCCGCTTCCAGCGCCTCGATGCGGTCGGCGGCTTGTTCCGCTGTGCGTCCCGGTTCACGCCACCAATCTTTGACTTCACGCAGCCGCTTCACAAGATCGGTCATGGCGCTTCTTCCTTCTGCGGCGGCTCTGGAAGCGGCATCCAATGCGTGGGCATGTCGTATTCTTCGCGGTCTTTGCTGTAAGGCATATAGAAGGTGGACGCTACGTTCCCAAAATCCAATTTGATCCTGAAAAACGGTTTCCCATAAAGGAAAACTTCTCCAATGTGGATTCCACCAGAACAAGTGATGACCAAGACCTTCTGGTCTTTCGGTGCTGTCTCAATAGGTTGCCACATCACAGCCCTTCTCCCTCTTCGCAATCAATCTCAACCTTCACGCAGGCAAGGCGATTTACGCTACGGTAAAAATCTGCTGTTTCTCTTGTATTCCATTCACGGACGCAGTTCTCATACACATTCAGCCAAACGGTGCGCTTGATGCGGGGCTTCACTTCAATGAGGTCATGCCGCCCTTTGTAATCAGACAAAGCGTATCGCCCGTCTTCGTACCACGCATAGATAAACCACCCACTATCCTCTTTGACAGCGCCATGAACTTTATTGTCGCCATAGCCATCAGTCGCATAGATGCGAACCTCACGGCCATCGCGGGTGCGGTAGGTTTTATCCTTGCTGATCATCGCCATTGCCTTTCTTGCGCTTTGATTTTTTTTGTACGGAAGGAGGTGGTGCCGCCGCCATAGCCACCCCACCGGGGGTGGGGGTGCCGGGGGGTGTTATTGCCGAGGTCGAGCCGGATTGGTTGAATTCTTCACCAATTGCGGGGCTCAATTGTTGAGGATCTCCACCCCGTTTTGCACCATGCATTTCAGGGAGAAATGTAGGATTTGCAGCAATATCAATTACTTGCGGCTCATTGTACCCGGATCTTGTACCCCGACCCTGCTCAGCCAGCTGTTTCAGCGCCTCAAGATGCAGCTGGTGCGTGTGCGTAACGGTCGCCTCGACCTGTTGCCGATCGCCATAGACCTTCGGCAGCAAGCGCGAAGCGACCCACTTCTTCGCGTCGATCGCCACGCGCCCCGCATCCGGCGGCAATTGGCCGGTTTCGACGCGGTGCGCGAGGTCATCGATCGCGTCGGCATGAGCTAGGGCGCGGCTTTGGATCGCGCGCGCGTAGCGTTCGCAGAAGCTCTCGTCAGAGTTCATCCACCTCCAGATTGTGCGATGGTCTGGCATGTCTTCATCCTGCGCGATCGACCTCGTCGATCTGCCCTCCGCCACTCGCTGACAGATCTCATCAATGAGCTCAGGCGTTTTGATCGTCGGCCTACCCGTCATGCCTCACCTTCCATCAAGCACGCTTGCCGCCAGTCATCCAATCGCACGACCTTCTGACTGGCAAGATCAGCCTTGCGTTCACCACGCAAACCTTCCAGCGTCTCCTCAATCGCGGCGATTGTTGCCCGTGTGCACTCAATGAGCGCCTCTGTAGATAGGCCCTCAATCGCGTTTAGAGCGTCACTGACAGGCATCGAAGCCTCAAGGCATACATCACACCCGAAAATATCCCGAGGCGGCTCAGCGCTCACCTTATCGCAATCTGTCAGCATTTCAGAACGGGATCTCGTCATTGGGCTCGCCTCCTGCGAAACTTTTGGCCTTCGGTTCGGTGACGACTTGCGCACCCGGAAAGAGCGCCTTAGTCGCCTCGGCAAACTTGCGAGCGCGCCACTCACTCCACGCGAGCAGCAACTCGTCGAGGCTGACGACGCGCTCAGGACTTAGGGACAGGCTTGCGATCTTACCGCAATCTCGCCGGTCGAGCACGACCGTGTACTCGCGCCCATCGTGCCGCAGCGACCATGAGCCTTTGGGCAGCGGGTCATGCCCTGCGCCTTGCGCCTCGGCATCGAGTGCTTGCCAGCCGCGCATGACGACTGCGGCGCGATGCGTCACGAGATCCACGTCGCTGGCGAGGATTGCCTCGTCGAGTTTGTTTTGGGCTGAGGCGAACTTCGCGGCGGTGGCTGGCGAGACGAGCCGCAGCAATCTCCCGCACCCCCACTTGCCCTCCATCTTCGCCGCGACTTGGTCGAGCGGTTTGAGCGCCGCCTCAATCGGCCCGAGCGCATGGACGACCTTCATGCCTGCCGCATGCCGATCGAAGTCTGCACTCGTCACCTTCGCCGCCTGCTTCACCTTCGCCATCTTCTGCCCTCGCCTCGCTCGCAAGGTGACTGAGAAAAAACTCTCGACGGTCTCAGGTGACTCACAGGCCCCCCCTAAAGGGGGGGGCTCTGTCTCAGTCACCATTCGAGTCACCGTGTCAGTCACCTTCAGTCACTCTCAGTCACCTTTCAGTCACCATCTCAGTCACCCTTTCAGTCGCCATTTTGACGCTGCTCATCCTTCTGCAAGAGCCAATACCAGCCATCGCGATGAGCCATCAGGCGCGCCGAAATCAGGTCATCTGTGCCGCGTCCGAATTGCCTTGCTTTTGTCTTCTCGGTGGGAGAGCCGCACACGCTCATGAAATATTCCCGCAGGATCTTCTCGCTCACGCAGCGGCAGCTTGGATGAATTGCGTTGTTGCTGACTTGGCGTGCGAAGCCTGCACCGGCTGCCTCATGAAATGCTGTGAGCACGTCTTTCATGGCTTGCGTCAGTTTGACTTCCCGAGGTGGCGGAGCGGCTTTCTTGCGCTCATCCTCTGTGATCGGCTGCACGACGAGCGAGCTGGCGTCAGGATCAATTTCTGACAGGCGCATGACCTCCATGCGGTATGGGATCACTTGGCCGTCCTCGCCATCCTTCTGCTTCTTGACGGTGAGCTCACCGACGCGCTCGGGGCTTTCGTCGGCGCTGATCTTGATGGCTTCAAGCTCGGTATCGACGGCACCGAGCAGGGAGCTGTGCCCGCGCTGACCCTTTGCCTCGTCCTTGCCTGCGTGGTGCACAATCATGACGGCTGTAGAGAGCTGCTCTTGAAACGCGCCCATGATGGAGATGAACGCGCCCATGTCTTCCGAGCTATTCTCGTTGCCGCCTGCGAATGCGCGGGCGAGCGTATCGACGATGACGAGCTGGGGCGTGAGGTTCTTGGATTTGATCGCCTCGACCAGCGCCGCGAGATCGTCGAGCGTGGAGCGGAAGTTGAGTTGAGCGCGCACGAAGGCGATGCGGGCCTCTTTGGGCAGATCGTAGTGTGTGCGCAGGGCATCCCATCGACGCTTGAGGCCTGCGCCACCCTCGCCCGCGACATAGACGACATCGCCCTGCGTGGCCGGCTTGCCGAAGGCGTCGCGCCCCGTCGAGATCATGCCGGCGAGGTAGAGGGCGACGAAGGACTTGTAGCTTCCGGGCTTGCCGTAGAGCGCCGCGAAGCCTTTGGCGGGGATCAGCTGGTCGATGAGCCAAGTAATTGGCTCGTCCTTGAGCTCGGCAGCCATAACGAGCGGAATGATGCGCTTAGGCTTGTCTGAAGGTGCTTGCGTTTGTTCCGCAAGTTTATGTGGAAAACTTGTGTTGCCTGTCACCGTTGAGGCCGCAGGCTCGCCTTGAAGGTGGCGCGCGTTGATTTGCTCCGCGATCGACGGCTGCTCTTGCTTGGGCAGGAGCTCGCGCGCTGCGGCCTTGCGGTTGCCGTTGAAGCGCAGCGTGGTGATGAGATCAAAGGGATCGCTGACCTTGCTGGAGAGTGGATCTTCTGCGCCGTGATGCGAGAAGACGCACCAATGTCCGCGCGACCCTTTGAAGACGACAACGCCCGGTGTGCCTGATGATGAGTTGGGCCTAATGTAGCGATAGGCTTCGCCACCGGGGCCGCGCTTGTCTGTGAAGCAAAACTTGTAGCCAGCGCCTTCAAGTGTCGATCGCACCCAGTGCAGATCATGCGCATCGTTGAACGCTGTGATGGTGTCGCTGGAGCCGTCAGGGAGCGCCTGCGAGGCTGGAGGTGCAGAGGGGAGGAGATGCTCCTGCGCGAGCCTCTGATCGCGCTCCTTCCGCCATTGGACAGCCCCAGCGACATCCATAGAGTTGCCATCAAACTTGTGCGAACGAAAGATCGCCACGTCATCCTTGCTGGCAACGCGCGGCATATACCAAGGCTGCGACCAGCGCCGATTTTCTGGCACGTCAGTGATGAAGACACCGCGCGCGTGCAGCTGTTCAATGAACCAGCTCACGACCGCGTCGAGCTCGTCGGGGTTTTGCATTTTGACGGGGATGAGAATGCGATACTTCCACACCCACAGCATCGTCTCCTCGTCGCGGTGATAGCTGTGTGTGGTGTGCGCGAAGAAGCTGATGCCGATGTCTTCCATCGCCTTCACAACGTCTGGAAGGGGCGGCGCGCCATTGATGATTTCGCCAGTCTCTGGGTCAAAAGAACTGTCACCGTCGAGCACGCAGATGTCGGCAACTTTTAAATTTTCGTCTGAGCGTCTGAGCTCGATGAGCTCGCCACCGCGCACGTAATAGGAGCCATCCTTTGCGCCGACCTTTGGAACAGACAGGCGCTCGCAGAATTTGTCCCATGTGATTTCTTTGACTGACAGTGCAACGTCAGTCTTGCCATTGGCGGCGAGCGCGATCCGCATTGTGCGTTCCACTGTGTCTTGTGTTATGATTTTCGGCATGCCGCGACTGACCCCTTGCTCGCGGTGATCTTTAACACCGCCGCAGCTCGGTATCTGCGGCGGTGTTTTTGTTTCCCGTTTTAGAACTCGTCGATGCTGTCTTCAGCTTCGACAGGCTCGGGCTGCTTCTTCGGTGCTGCCTTTGCGGCCGGCTTAAGGGCTTCCGCCTCGCCAGCGAACGCCGCCGGCGGATCGATCCAGCCAGTGATCGACATCTTAGGAGCCTTGAAGCGCAGCTCACCTTGCGGTGTCGAGACCTTGATCGTCTCCACGCCTTCGATCGTCACAACCGGCATCTTGCCGGGATGAGCGGGTGCCTGTTCGATGAACTTGTTGTGCAGCTCGTCGAGCGCCCGATTGACGGTCTTGCTGGTGGGCGTGAATTCGCGCAGGCCGTGCTCTTTGAAGAAGACCTTGAGACGAACCGCTTGTTTGTGATCTTCTGAAGGCTTGGCCGGGAACTTCTCGCCAGCTGGAACCATTGCGGCGCTGTATGTTGGCGCAAACGAGATCCAGCCCACTTCGATGTTTGCAAGATCCATCACCGTCTTCGTCGGCAGGCTCACTTCCACTTCGTTCTTTTCCCATGTGCCATCGCCGACAGGCTCGCGGTTGACGCAGATCATGTCGCCTGATTTTGCATCGAACTTCACGACAGGCAAGAACTTGCCGCCGCTTGAGACTTCAGTTGAAAAACCCAATGCCATTGTTGCTACTCCAGTTAGTTGCCACTGCATCTCCCCGTGGCCGGTATTCAAGAAAAGTGTCCGTCGATGTCATCGACCATGATCTCGGTGAAGCGTTCGATGTCTTTGAGCGCTTCCATGTGCGTCTTGTTGCGCGCCTTAATCATCAAGCCGACGACAGAACCGAGAGCGCAGATGCCTGCATCAAAGTCTGCCCCATCGACAGCGTTAAGCACGCGCTCGCGCGTATCAAGAAACTCGCACACAGCGATCGCGACCTTAGTTGATCGTGCGCTTCCACTTTGGTCCGTTCTCTTCATCGTAAAGCTCCAGCGTCGTGGCGCATGATTTGGAAAGCTCTTTGAGTTGCTTCTTTGCCTGCTCAAGATCGGGCGAGTAGTTGATGAGCAGCTCACACATTGTGAACATCAGACCGTTGAGCGCGATGTGAACTGTCTTGCCTTCAAGCACTGGAAGAAGCTCGGCGCTGAGTTTGAGCGCATCATCGAACGCTTTTTCGGTCTTGCGTTTGCTCATTTCGTCGCTCTCCACCACGCCATAAGAGCGGCATCTGCGCGCCCATCATCTTTCTTGCGTGAGAATAGATGCGCGTAAGCAGGGAAGAGCTCAGCTGCTCGCTGGCGGTTTCCGTCCTTGCCATCGCGCGCGCCGACTGCCTTCTGCCACTGCTGCGGAGTGACGTAGTCGGTTGGAACGTGAAGCGCTGCAAGCACGCCTTCGACCATGCCGACGCCGCGTCCGAACTGAAACATCGAAGAGCTGCCCTGCCCCGGCATCGCGCCGACCTTTTCAAGCACAGCGACAGATGGTGAGCGCGCGGCGATGATCGCAGCCAGCATCTGCGGGCTGATCTCAGTCTTCGCTTTGTTGCCGCGCATCACTTGCACGGTTGGCACATCGATGATGTCAAGCGTGCAAGCGCGCACATCAAAGAACGCCAATGCACCCTTTGCGCCGGGGTCGATCGCGAGGATCATTTACGCGCTCGCTTCTTGATGACTTGCAGATCAAGGTCGAGCACGTCGGCATAAGCGATCGCTGAGCTGACATTGAGCTCACCGCCGCGATTGGCTGCGAACCAATAAGATGCATGCGAGAGGCCCGCGCGCTGCGAGAGATCACGCTGTGACATTCCCTGTTTCTCGCGGTGCTCTTCGATGATGGCGAACAGCTCGCCGGTTGTTTTGAAAGTTTCGGCCAAATCACCCTCCTGATTTGCTTAAGGCTAAAGTGCCTTGTGTTTTAGACGCAAGTTAGTTGGCAAGCGAAAGCCGCTGCCCTCCACCGAGATTTACTCGGTGAAGGGTTCAACTTGCGCCCAGCTGGGCACGGAGAGCTCGACGATGTCTTCTGTGTAGGAGGCCGGTTCGTAAGCGTCCATCACTTGCGCGCGCTTATACGCTTCGGCAGCGCGCTCAATCAAAATGCGCCCGGATTGCAGGCTGCGCGGGTCCAGCGTGTACACGCCTGTCGCGTGTGGTGCTTCACTTTCAACTGCGATGAACACAAAACGATCAAGCTCCCAGCCGACGATCTCGCGATAACCGTTAGCGTAGTGAGCGGCTTGGATGTGATACTGAAAGGCTGCAATCTGTCGTGCAAAACCTTCCGGGCTCGCGTCTTGGCACGTCTTGATGTCGAACATCGCCGAGCCTGTCAGGTAATCAACGCGCGCCTTGCAGGGGACGCCATATTGATCCCAGACCATAGTTGCCTCAGCGTGGCCGTCGATCAGGTTTGCACGCACGATAGGATTGGCACGCACAGCGTCCGCAATGTTGTTAGCGCGCTGCCATGAGCTTTCATCGATGATGAGTTTGTGGCCGTGATCGTTCTCAAACTCTTCCGCAGCCTTCTTGCCGATCGTGGTGCGACGATCAAAGCGCGGCATGACTGCGATCTCATCCTTGACCTTTTCAGGTTCGAGGATCAGCGAGTGAACAATCGTGCCCATCTTCATCGCAGCTGTGGGCTCTTTAGGGTTGAGCTTGCGTGCGACATAATGCGCTGGCGATCGCAACAAAAGTTTTGCACCGGAGGCAGAGAGCGCTTCGTAAGCGTGATAGTCAGAGGCCGGGATGTCAAAGTGAGTGCCGTTTTCCACTAGATGCCTCCCCACATTTTACGATTTGCGTATGTATTTGAAGGGTTTCCTACGATAACTAAGCGGTATTGGTTCTGCCAAGTTTGTTTGGCAACTAACAAAAAGTTTTTTCGCGTTTCTTTTTCGATAAAAGAACCGCACAAATAATGTTGCAATTCACGCAAGTGCCTAATATATTCGACACAAGTCAGGAATTCACATAAAAGCAATGGTAATGCTCGAATCGTTATGGAGATATGTCCTATGAGCCCCGCACGTCGCAACGATCGCAACAGTTGGGTACGAGAAGGATTGAAAGCCAAAGGATACTCACAACGCGATCTCGCCCGCGCTTGGGGCGTTGCAGAGCCCAGCATCTCGCGTTTCATCTCTGGTGAGGAAGGCGTTGACCCGCCGCTGTCGCGCTGCATGACACTCGCGCGCATGCTCGACATCACGCTTGAAGACCTTGCCAACGGTCTTGGCATGAAAGGCCGACAAGTTGAGCCGACTATTACGGCAGATGCAGGGCTGCCGTCTGTTGGTACGTTCAAAATGGACATCATTGAGCCCGGTCGTGTGAGAGTGGTGATGGTTCAGGATGTGACGCCTGACGTGGCGTCAAAACTTGTCACCGCCATCGGTGGTGGCGCGTAGGCCTTTCTTGGCGCGTTCCTGTGGTTGCTCTTTCGGCTTACCGGCAGGCTGATATTCACCGCACCAATAAGATCTCGCGACACGCGCAGGCTGCGGGAAGCGCTGGCAAGTTAAAGAGCCGCCTTCCTGCCCCTGCGTGTATTTGCACTCAGAACAAGTCATCTCCAATCTCCATCAAGTGCTGCGTTCATAATGCCGCACAGTTGCATCGCAGTGTTTGCTTCAGGCTTCGCGTCTTTGCCGTCAACGGTGTCGGCTTCGTTCTCAAAGTGATCGCGCGCGATGACACGTGCAGCCTCCAGCTGTTCGATCCGCACGATTGCCTTCTTGATCATTGGATCGCGGAAGAAGGAATAGGCCTCTTCCAATTCATCTAAGACGCTCATGCGCGTTTCCTTGTTTTCTTGGTGATGATGTCGGTGAGTTTCGCGCGATCCGCATCGCTCATCTCGAAACCCCATCCGCGTAAGTTTTCGATCTTGATGCCATGCGCGCCGAGCCGCTGACGCACGCGACACAAGACGACGCTCATGCGGTTGTGGCATGCAGCGTGATCCTCGCCGCGCGTTTCCCACTTGTGCAGCGACAGAACGGTGTCAGCCATTTCGAAGGAAAGCTTGCCGTGCTTCCAGAAAGCGCACACAAGATCCGCCATCTGCGGGCTCAGCTGCAAGCGCCCATAAAAGGGATTATCTGGCGGCAGCATCATCTGACGCAGCTGGCGGTTTTCTTCTTCCAATCGATCGATGCGATCGCGCAGAAGGCGCAGATTGATTTGAGCGACTGTCACTGGCCGCCTCCACTCAGATCGTTTTCCATTTTGCGCATCAGAAACTCAGGCGCATTGAGCGGTTCGTCGCCCGGCTGCGGCTTGATGTGCGCCTGCCCTCCGGCGTGCATTTCATTCAGCACCAGCGTTGCGTAGCCAGACACGTCGCGCCAGTGATCAGGCTCATTGAAGTTGCCGCACAAGATGCGGCTTAGCTTATCGGCGAAAGCCTCCATCGATTGAGCCTGATAAAAATCAAGACGCTCCCAATTGCGACCGGCGCGCATCATCCGCTTGAATTGCTGCGCGAAGGCCGCCTGCTCGCGATAAACGCCATGTGTTTCTTCGCGCGTGGCGAGAACTGTTTCGATGTTATTCAGCATGCTCTAGCTCCCCTTTTCGGTATTCACTCAAACCGTAAATGACAGTGGTGTGGTCTCGCTTCATGAAGCTGCCGATCGCACCAAGAGACCATCCAGCCTCGCGCAAAACGTGGTAGATCTCACGTCGCGGGTCTCGGTAGCAGGCCTTGCGTGAAGGCCCCGACACCTCGTCCCAGCTCATCCCGTACTTCAGCAAAATTGGCTGAATGAGATGGCGCGCGTTGCGAGTGTTTGGCGCAGGCGTGATCTGCTTTTTGGGCGGCACAAACAATTCAAGCTGGCTGCCAACTTCTATCGGCTGCGGCACCGGCTCTGGCTTTGGGGCTGGAAGTTGAGCCTGCGGCTGCGGCAGCATGCGCAGGCGTCTCTTGACTTCACGATAATGCGCCACCCAATCTTTCATGCGTAAGCCTCCACCAAATAACGGCGGGCTGCGTCTTTGTTGCGCGCGTAGTGCACTTGACCGGTCGTGTGCGAGACGGCGCGCCAGACGCGCTCTTCTGAGCGCGCGTAGCGAACCGGTGCGATGTGACCGATCGGCGTTGCGAAGTAGTAGAGGGTGAAAGTCTTGTCGCCATTATCGACGAGCTGAATTGGTGAGACGTGTCTCATCGGTTGTCTTTCCCATGTAGCCAGATGATGATGAGGGACGCGACAAACAGAAACGCGGGGACGCCTACGAACGCGATGAGTGCAATGGTGAGCTCAAACATCCTCACCCTCCTCGGCCTTCTTGAGAGCGCGCTGAGCGGCATTAAAGGCTGGACGATCGTGTGAGATGAGGTGAGAGCCGTGGCGGGCGATGATCTGCGCGAGCGCCTCAAAAAGTTCGGGCGCTGCGGCGATCAGATTTGCGTTGGCATAGATTTCGTCGCGGTCGCGCCCATAGACGCCGCCGCAATCCCATTTGCGGTAGTCACCGCAAACGATCACGCTCTCCACTTGGCTTTCGACGCCGGGGCTGTCACCGCCGTCATGCATCGACCAAGGGCCGGGGCTCCACTTGCGCTCCATCTCAGCCCCCGAAGGCGAGGCACATGAACGCGACAAGCGCGATAATCGTGAGAGACGTGATGAGGTTGAAAGCCTCATAAATAATCGTGCCCATTGCCATCTCCTGCAAGATACTTGCGTTTCAAACGCAAGTGCGTCGGCAAATCACGACGCAAATCAGCGGTGACGGAACAATAGGCAAACTTGCGTCAAATACGCAAGGCACTTGGGTGTCAGTTTTTGACCGGAGTTGTGGAAAGCGGTTAACGCCTAGAGCTACGCTTGCGTCCGGCGTTAACTTGTTCGTCGTGTAGGTCTTCGACAAAGCCGCAGATCATTGGCATTGGGTGGCGCATCGTCGTGTAGTTTGGCCGCACCCACATCAGCTCTGTCTGAGGCATGTAGTAGAGCGCCGCCGACCATGACTTAGTGGTGCCCGGATATGTCACCAGCAAGCCGCGAATAATCCAGAAACCACGGGCGTGTATGCGCGCCTCACAGCTGCGCGCCCTGCCCTCAATTTCAACTGTCACAAGGCCGTCTGTGTGACCGTCTGCGAGGCAGTGATCTGACTGCTCAGGGTCAGGCACAAAGCTGTCAATGTCAATTCGGATTGCCATTACCATCTCCTATCGCTGTGCGATGCAAAATAGTTAACGGCAGCGAGTAAGCTTGAAAATGAAGCTTGGCAGCGTTTGTGGCCTAGTTTGCTTGACGCGACTCAAAATGAGTCATTTACGGGTGAAAATAGCACAAGCGCCTTGTGTACTTGGCACAAGTTTCTTGCTATTCCATTGGGTACACGCAATGGAGATGGCAATGACACTTTTGACCAAAGCCCACATCCTCAAAGCCGCTAAGACCAACCCGCATCTGCGCGACGCGGATCTCGCATGGGACGAGCCCGGCAAAGTCATCATCACTCTGCGCGATGGCATCACTTGGTGCGCGAATGATGGCAATCGTCACGTCGAAGGCTTCAGCTATTCAGACATCAGCTTGGACGGCCGCGACACATTGCAGTGCTTCAAAGACGCGCTGTCACTGATCGAACCTGAGCTGTGAGGGAACTGCAATGAAAGTCACCAAGCTTGAACGCTCACCCGGCAGCTGGCGTATCCGCATCGAAACGCGCGATGAGACTGGCCGTCGCATCTTCAAGACCGAGACCGTAAAAGGCTCTGAGCTCGACGCGGAGGCCCGCCGCGTCGAGATCCTCAAAGCGCACCGCTCCGGCGACATCGTCGAACTGACCAACGACACGGTGGCCGACCATTGGACCAAGTGGCAGGACAAGCGCGTAGCGCTGAAGGAGATCTCTGACGCCAGCCGCGAGACGCAAGGCAATATTGCGGCACCCTTCCTGAAGGCCTACGGAGCCCGCCAGCTGCGTTCCATCACAGCTGATGATGTCGAGGCCTTCTATCTCGCTCGCATCCGCTCAGTGGGCTCGGGAACGATGACAATCACCCATCAGCATCTCAAGGTGATGTTCGCCCAGGCGCATGAGGCCGGCATCATCCTCAAGAACCCGATGGCAAAGATCAGCGCGCCGAAGGGCGACACCGAGCCGCGCAAGGCTTTTGAGGCCCGCCACATCAAGGCGCTGCTCGCCTATGTTGCCGACAAGCCGTTTGCCGGTCGGCTGGTTCGTATCGCGCTTCACACTGGCATGCGTCGTGGCGAAATCGCCGCCCTGCGCTGGGCTGACGTGGATCTCGACATCGGCACCATCTCGGTTTCCCGTACGGTCGTGCGCGTCGGCAAGGTCGAGATTGAGAAGAAGCCAAAAACAAAGAAGTCGATCCGCACAATTCGCATCCCGCAGCCGCTCATTGAAGAGCTGCGCGCTTGCCAAGGCGCTCCCCATGAGCCTGTGCTTGTCACCAGCCGGGGCGAGCGCCCTACACTTTCCTACATGACCAACGTTGTGAAGGAGGCCCTGCGCGCGATCGGCCTTGATGATGGCTATTGCCTGCACTCGACCCGCCACAGCCACGCCACCCACCTTCTGCGCGAGAAGCTGCCGCTTAAGGCAATTTCCGAGCGCCTTGGTCACGCCAATGTTGAGGTGACTTTGTCGGTGTACGCTGGCGTGCTCGCAGGCGACGATCAGGCGCTTGCCGACAGCATTGGGAAGGTGGTGGCGGGCTGATGCCCGCCGCCTTTAGCGGCGAGCCCGAGCGTCTCGATTTACTTCTGCGACAGATGGCGGCAGCGATGAAAATGGCTGCAAGCCAAGCGGGTTCGTCACCGCATTGCCCATCATGCGCCTGAAGGCCTCTTGATCCGCTGCGCGCGAGGCTGCGGCAGCTTCCCCCACACCACCAACAAGAGCCCTCTGCGCGGCATTAAGCTGCGCCTGCTCGCGCACACGCGCCGCAGCGTTTTGCAGAACCATGTTAGGACCCGGAACGTCGGAAGCCCGGAGCACTAGGTTTGCCAACATTCCGCCAGTGCCTGACGTGTTCATGATGGGAACGCCGCCAGTTGCAGGAGCACCAAGCAAGTTGTGAGAAGCGCGCTGGATCGTGAACAGCATGCCGCGCTCTTCAGGCGTGAAGAGCACTTCAAGGCGAGGCCCAAGAGACTGCAATGCATTTCTGAAGCCAGCCTGCGAGAATGCCTCGCCATCTTTCGACGCCTGACCAATCAGCCATTGAATTGTCTGACCGCGCAGATTTTCCCACGCAGCCCCGGCTTGCTGCCGAATTGGCTCAGACACGTCGGTCCGGTTTAGATTGTTCCGCAGCTGCGTCAGGTCTGCCACCTTGCCATTCAAGATGAAGCGCCGGAAAAAGTCGTCAGGCTGCACTTCGCCTGCAACAGTCTGAGACAAAGGCGGTGCGCCAAATTCTTGCGCGCGCTTCGCCGAAGCCTTCATGCCACGCTGAAACAGCTTAATGGCTTCAACGCCTTCATCGCCGACGCTGTCGCCGATGGTCTCCATGTATTTATCCAGCTCGCGCTTGATTGCTCCAAGAGCTTTTGCCTGTGCGGGGTCACCGTCAGCAATGCGCGCATTGATGAGCTCGCGAAACTTTGCAGCCTCGGCAACCGAAAAATAGCGATCGCTTTTTGGGTCATCGAATTGCTGCAAGCGCTTGACGATCGGCGCAGGGATCTTGTCTTCAAACTGCTCAATTGTGCTGCCGATCTGCGCCTTAAATGGCTTAAACGGGATCTCAGCCTGCGCGCCGGTAGCTTCACGCGCTTGCTTGTAAATGTCGTCGATGTTTTGGCCGAGCTCACCAAACATGCCAGAGCGTGCCTTGCGCGAGCCGATAACTTCCATCGCCGTTTGACCGGCTTCATAAGGAGAAGTTGCAGACCCCGTGCGCATGCCTTCCAAATTCTTCAGAAGGATGCCCGGCTGCTCTGCAAAGCGTGTCATCAAACCATCACCAATGCCGGTGACTTGCGCCAGATTCCGCTCGGTCTGCCATTGGCGCGGATCTCGCGACAACTGTGCCATCGTTGGCGTGATGCCAAGCTTTGCGTAATCCTGCGATCGCATCAGCGCATCTGGATCAAGCTTGCCGGTGTTTTTGAGTTGCGCCTTTGCGTCGGCAATCAGCTGCTCGCGAAGGCCAGCGCTGAGATTGGCGAGGTTGAAGTTTGAGTCGATCGACGAGCCCGCACGCTGAATTTCAGACAAGATCTGAGCGTTGGATGCACCGGGACCAAGCACTGTGCGCAGGACGTTGGTGCCAGCCTGTCCAACGCCGACCGCTGCTTTCACGCCTTGGCGCACAGCTTCGGGCACCGCTGCGCCCGCCACCATGCCAACGCCTGTCTGAATACCCTTGTCTTCCCAAGTGCCAGCCTCGCTGAAATTTGCAGCACCAGACAAGCCCCCAGAGAGCGCGCCCATGCCGAGGCGCGCGAGCAAGCCTGCCTGCCCACCCGGCAGCATCATTGCTGGAGAAGTCGCTGCCGCATTGCCTGCCATTCGTGCGAAGTCGAGACCGGGATTAGGGCCGCGTGATTGTTCGTAGTCAGAGATCTCTTTGTTCACTTCGCCCGTGTAGCGCGCAGCCTCAGAAGGGTTTGTCACCATGAGATAGAGCTGCTTGATGCCTTGGCCGACATCAAGCGCGCCTCGCTTCATACCTTCGATCGCGCGCTCGCCTTGCACTGGTGCATAGTTGCCGGAGATCTCAGGCGGAATTCCCGCAGCTTGCAGCTGCTCGACCAGCGTCATTTTTGCTTTAGGAGCGGCAGAAGGATCTTCTTCTCCAACCGGGATGAGTTTTGCCATCTGTTACTCCTGAATGATGAAGCGCTTGCCGTTTTCATCGACGTAGTAATATTTCCCGTCAATGTTCAGGCGTCCTTGAATGTTCTTGCCATCGACGCTGAAGGTTTTTGTCATCGGCTTCGGATCATTGATGCGCAGCCTATTTGACTTGTCCATGCCTGCTTCTTGGATCGATGGAATTTGACGGATGTCGTCAGCCGCAGCACGACCAGTTTCGATTGCTCCTCGGTCGAGCATGTCTGACAAATCAAGGATGCGGCGGATTGCTGATTCAGGCAGCGCAACATTGCCACCGGCGGCCTGCTTCAAGAAGACAATGTCTTTATCAGACATAGCGCCTTTGAGCTTATCAGCCGAACTGAGAACACGTCCAGCAAGCTGCGTCATTACGACATAAGTGTTTGCAACGCGCGGGTCATCTGCCCTGAAGCCGAGCGTTTGAGCAGCATTACCCAACATGGCGCGGCCTTCTGCGCCAAAGCCTGTGATGACACCCTCGTCGAGCATGGCGCGGATCATGTTGCTTTGGTTGATGTTGCTCACCGCCTGACGGCCCGCATCGACATCTGCGATTGTGCCCTTAATCAACTCATCAGCTGCCACGGCGCCTGCCTTTGCGCCGACATTGACAGTTGTCCCAGAGCTCATCACAGTTGGGCCATTCTTCGTCCACTTTGCAGGGACGTTGTCTGGGATGTTATAGGCCTTGCGCTCTTCAGGCGTGAGAGGCCTTTCTGGTGTACCAGCTGCGATAACTTTGTACTGAGACGGATCCTTTTTGTTGACAGCGTAGAGCGCGCCGTCTTCCGTTTTTTGGATGTTCCAATCAGGACCAAGAGTTGCCTGTGCTTGGTCGATCTGCGCTTGAAGCAGCTTATCTTGCAGCGGGTTCTGCGAGAGACGGTTTGCAAGAACCTGACGCAAGCCGGTTCGACCGAGCATCTGCACTTGCGCCTGATTTAGACCAAGGGCCTGCAACTTGTTCGGGTCGTTGATCATATCGTCGAGACGCTTGTTCTCGTCGATCTCGCGCATCTTTTCCTGCGTCTGCGCCTGCATCAAGCGACGCTGAGATGCGTTGTATAGGTCGGTGTTCATGCCGCCCATCGCAGGACCGAGCTGTGACAGCAACTGAGCACGCTGCGAAGGATCAATGCCGCCCTGCCCTGCCGCAAGCAGAATAGCGCTCACGTTCGCGAGCGTATTGATGCCAGCCTGACGCACGTCTGAATAAGGCACGCCATAACGCGGATCAATTTTAGACGGATCAGCATAATCGCCGCCGCCTGTGAACCAGTCGCCGATGTCGCCAAGAAGACCAGCCATCTCTCACTCCATTATCCAAGCAGGCCGCGCGTCTGGCGCAGAGTGCTAAAGCGCTTCAAGGGCGCGAAATTCACGGGACGCATCTGCGCTGAAGGCATCTGCGGCTCTGGCTGTTGCTGCGGCTTGCCGAGCGCGGTGATCGCTCCAAACCCTTGCTGCGCCTTGCTGAGCGCCGCGAGGCGCTCTTGTTGGGCCTTTTGCTCGGCAATTTCTTTTGGCGAGAGGGGTTTGGCCGGATCAACAAGGTCGGGTGCCAACCAATTGCCAAAGCGACGCAGCCCGGTTCCGACGTCGTTGCCATACACCGGAGCGTCATTTGCCCCTTCTGTGGAAGTTGCTGACAGAATGGGTTTGGGTGCTTCAGCTGCGGGCGCTTCTGCGGTTTGTACTGGCTGCGGCGCGGGCTCGGGAGCAGGGGTTGGCGCTGGCGCGGCAGCTCCCCCGCCACCGGCGCCGCCACCAAGCAGGCCTGCAATGCCTGAGAAGAGGCTGCCTAAGCCACCAAGGCCGCCACTATCAGCGGCAGGAGCTGCATCAGCAATAACAGGCGCGGGAGCCTGTGCAGGAGCTGGCTGTGCGATGTCAGGCATCGATAGGAGACCGCCCGGCATCGTCGGAGGCATACCGAGTTGCGGGCCTTCATAGTTTGCCATCTGCGGCGGCTGCGCGCCCTGAAACGGCAGCCCCATCATACGATCTACGATCGGCGCAGAACGATCGCCGGTGCGCGCCAAAAGCCATCCCTGTGGGCTCACGATGTCTTTCCCTTCGTTCGTCGGGGTCATGCCCATCGCCATGCCAAGGCGCACCGCATTGCTGTCGCCGATGGGCAGAGCGTTGGGATACCGCGCCGCGATATTTCGGGCGCTGTCCATCGTCAGATGAAGCGGATCGCTTGCACCATATGTTGTGGGCGCGATGCGCGCGCCTGCATCGATGGCAGCCTGACGCGCAGCCTCACCAACTCCACGAAAGCGGCTGTTCTCCTCATTTGGAGGCACAACGACAGGCGTCATGCCGCGCTCGCGCGCTGCTTCGATCGCGCGCAGAGTTTGCTCACCTACTACATTTGGTGAGGTAAAGTCGTTCGTGCCCATCGCGATCAGCGCAGTTGGATCATTACGCACGACCGGTTGCGGCATTGGTGTCTGTGCTTGCTTTGGACCAAGGCCGAGCTCATTGGCGAATGCTCGACCCTTTTCTGTGATGGCATTCATACCACCTTGATCGCGCACAGCATTCCAAGGTGAAAAACCCTTGTCGCGCATCGTCTCCAGAGAATAATCAACTTGCCTCTGCCAGTTGTCGCGCGATGGCGCTTCACCATATCGGCGTTGAAACTCATAAGCCAATCCGCCCGGTGCAACGCGCGACGGATCTGGTGATCCAGAGTAAAGCTGATATGGGCCAAACGAATAACCGCCTGCATCTCGGTTGCCGTAGGTAGGCGCGCCGAGCGTGTTTGGGTTCAATCCCTCATAGCGCGCGACACCGAGTGCCGCATATGGATTGACGCCCAGCTCATGCGCCCTGCGCCAAATGTATTGCGAGACGGTATTGACATCAGCCATCAGCGAAACGCCCTTCTCATTGGGCCAAAGCCGAGATTGACTGCTTTCTTGCCGCTAATCTCCTGCACTGCGCCGGGGAACTTCTTCTCAATATCTTGTGCCATTGGCCCGACGACCTTTGGATAGGTCTTGGGGTCGCCTTTGTAGCGATAAGAGTAGAGATGCAAGCCTGTCTCGTCGTCTTTACCAACCTTCTTGATGTCGGTCTTGAGCGTTTCGTCTGACAGAGCAAAGAGGGCAGCCAAACCAGAAGCCGCAGATCCAAGCGTTCCAATTCCTGTGAGAAAGCTATTCGGCTGATAAGGACCGGGGCGTGTCTGCGTCTGGGTCGAGCCGTAAGGCGTCGAAGCCGTCGCCGACAAGCGCAAGTTGAGATTGTCGATCGGATAGTTGCGAGCCTCTTGCCAACGCGCGTAAGCCTCATCAAGCCCTTGCTGCTCCATTGCCTGCCGAGCGCGACCCACATTTTCGAGAGTTGCGGCATCTGTGCCGCGCGCTTGCTGATAAGCGCCAGCGATGTTGGCAAGCCCCTGAGCCCCTTGAAGGTTCAAACCAGCACCAGAGAGGCCTGCTTGCTGGTTAGCAAGAGCTGCCTGCAAGGCGCGGTTCTGATCGCCCTGCATCAAGCTTGCAGCCTGATTAAAGCCCTGTGAGCGCAGATTGGCCGAGAGCTCGCCGGCGGAGCGCGCAGCCTCGCCAAGAGCCATGCCTTCGGCAATGCCCTGCCGTGAGCCGCCGAAGGCGTTAGCCGTCACAGCCTGATCGCCGATGCGGTTCACAGCCTGCTTGGTCGCACCTTCAAGACGAGACAGAGCGACATTCTCGACGTTCTGAATGTAGGGGTTCATGTAGGCGTTGATGTCGCCTTGCAGGAAGTTGCCCGCTTGCACGCCCATCGGCGTGTAGCCTGCCGTGTTCGCTGCCGCCGTCATTGCGCCTTGATAAGCAGGCGTGGTGGCACCGACGCCGCCCATTGCGTAATTGAAGGCCTGCATCTGCTCGGGCGCGAAGCCTGCCGCAAGCTGCCCGCCATAGGCCTCATAAGGCCGCTGGCTGATCTGGTCAGCGATCGCCAAGTTTTCCTTGGTGATGTCCTCAAGCCAAGCAGGGAGCTCAGTCTTGTTGGTGATCGTTTGTTGTGCTGGAGGTGAACCGCCGCCCATTGGGATGATACTCCATAATCAGTTGGGTTTTTTCCCAGCCCCTTGCCTTCAATGGGCCTTCAAACCCTAGCCTCACCTGAGCTCTTGCGAACTCGCAACCATGCTCTTGCGCCCACAACGTAACTCTTGGCGTAAGCTCATCGACTGCGTCCATGTCTCCGGCGACCAAAAACATATTCAGGTATCTGCGCCGTGGAGCCTGAACGATCTCAGTGACGATTATCGCCCGGTCGTTGAAGTGCGCCTGCATCTCCCCTCGCTTGAGGGCTCCGATCAGGTCTTCCATTGAGTGCGTGTCGCCCGCGATCCGCAAGGCTCGACGCACCTTAATAAGGAGGCGAGCCTTGTTGTCCAAGAGGCACCGCCGTTGTGGTTAGGTTTCCCGAATTGTCCACTGTAACCTTATACACCGAACCGTTGGGGGATTGAAGCAGCACACCATCGACGGCCTCAATCTTGACGACCGCCTGCCCGATAATCTGATCAAGAGCAGACAGGGCTCGGGACAAATATGCCGCGTCGTATCTCAGGGGAGCGGGAGGAAGGTTAGCTCTCATCGCCCACCCTTCGGCATGAATTCGATGCGCATCTCGCCGATTGACCAAGGCGCGTCTTGTGTCGCCATGACCTTCATCCTGAAGTCGCGCCCGGTCACACGCATGTCGGTGTAGCCGTCCGAGCGCGGATTGAAGGGGCCAGAGACTGTCTCCTGCCCTTCTGGCGTGAAGGACGAGTAAACCTCAATGGCGGTGCTGTCATAGCCATATCCGCTGTCGGTGATCGCCTGCCGCAAGAAGGAGATAGCACTGCCATTTTGGATGTTGAGAGAAGCCGTCTCGGCGAAGCGTTCATTGCCGATTGGCGCGCCTGCGGCTGTCCAGCCGTTCTCTTGCTCAAACAGATCGTTGTTCTGGTCTGATGCGATTGGGTAATCAAAGACGCCAGCGCCACAAGCAGCCGTGCGCGTCATGGTATTGCCGACACCCCACCACCCTTCAGAGTAGTTAAAAAACACCGACAAGTCTGGAGTGCTTGAACCCGGCGAAGGAAACCAAAACCACGCCTCGGGGAAGAGACCATTGTCCGAACCGTGCGAGTAAAGACTACCAGCTGCCGCGTCGATGTTGTCGAAAACATATGAGCCGACATCGCATGGGATAGGCTTCACCACACCGCCGTCATACATCCAGAAGCTTTCTTTGCCCATCCAAATGCAGCGGCCAGCTGTCACAGCGAAAGAGCGCGGAGCCATCAGCCCGCAGCCGAAGCCAATGCGCTCAATTGAGTAGATATATGGCGAGCCAATAAAGCGCATTAACCACGCTTCGTTGTCTGTCCAAATCAGCGTGCCCTCTCGAACTGGCGCACACATGACGAGCTTGTCTTGTGTGTCGAGATCAAGATAACCGGCAGTGTTAGTGGCGCTCGCAAAATTCCAGTCTGTGTAGTCTTCCCGAGAGGACCACGCAACGCGGCGAGGATGTCCGCCTGCACCAAGAAGCACAGCATGGCGCTCTGACGTGACAATCACGGCGCGATTGTTTTGCGGGATGCCCTGCAATGTGCAAGTGCCACCCGTGCCTGTCGTGTCTGACCCAGAGCTCGCAAATGTAAAAGTCGTGGCGCTCGGTGTGCTGGCAACTGTCCACGTTGCATTAAATGCACTCTCAGTGTTGCCAGAGATCGTGATGCTGTCGCCAGTTGTTAGATCGTGATGCCATTCAGTTGTGACAGTGACAACGTTAGACACGCGCTCAGCGTCAACAATGTCAGAGACACCAACAGGATGCGCCTGCGAGTCGATCGTCTTCCAATGCAACAAGCGGCCATCGCTTGATGACACTGCAAGAAGATCAGCCCCCCAATTGTCGAAGCTCCACGAAAACACCGGCAAGTTGAAGTTGCTCACCGGTCGCGGATAGGTGGCATTCGTGTCGTCTCCATACAGCAAGGCGCTGTAATTGTAGGCACCATATCCGCCAACTTTTGAAACGGTCGGGCCTGAATAATCTGGAGGCGTCACATCGTTATAGGCGGAGCTTTCAAGGATATAGAGATCGTTCTCACAGCCGATAGCAAGATACGGAATGCCATCGTTGTCTGTCCATGAAAACACTGCGCGCACAGTGCTAGCAAGTGGCGCAGACGTGATGCGCTGCCATCCGCCAACCGGCAGCAACTTGCCAGAGCGCCAGCGGATCAGGTTTGCGTCCCAATAGCGCCCCTTTGCCTGCAAAGGAGTTGCAGGCCTCACGACACCCGGTGGAATGCTCAAAGGTGCAAGCGGCATCAGCGCGCTCCTTTGCAGAAAGCTTCACGACGAGCATTAGCGACCTTCACCTCAGTGATGGTCTGATCTGTGTCTTTGGACGACCAAGAGATAGGCTGCCAGACCGAGCAGGCTGCCGTGTTAGTCCCTTCGGTGCCCGTCAGTGTCGCGCAGCCGGTCAGGAGAAATGGCAGCACGATCGCCAGCCCGTATCGCATCACTCGTCCTCTTCAGTGCGTCTGCTTGCGCATCGGCTCGCTCTTCAAAGCGGCCCTCGCGCTTGCCTTTCGTATAAATCGCCAGCACCGCCACGATGGCTGCACCAGCGCCGATCAGAGCCCGACCGACCGGGCTTGAAAGAAACCAGCCCCAGATCATGCGCCCTCTTCGTCAAGTCGCTGCTTACGCCAGATCCAAATCCCGGCTGCCGCAAGGCAAACAATCAGAAGCACCACTGCCGTCTGATTTGAGAAGATACCAGAAAAGGTTGCGTGAATGCCAGAAACCCTTTGCGACACATCCGCAACCTGTTCAGCAAGCGAAAGCGCGGACAAGCCGCCAGCCACCAGAGCAGCGTTCCCCTCTTTGGATTTGATGATGCTCTTGGAGGGCAGCGGCTGATCGGGTTTAGAGCGGCTCTGAGCCGTATTGACGGCCTCCGAGGTATCAATCCCCCTCCACAGCCGAGCCTCGGCCCTACGCCGCCTTACAAGCCCCGGAAGCTCATTGCCGCCAGCCTTGGTCCACTTCATGAATTCTGCGGGGGCTGCATCAAACTTGCCTTCATTGATCCGCTTCAGAAGCGTTGACTTGCCAAGGGCTGAGAGCCCGCAGTTGAAGGCAAAGGAGACAAGCGCATCAAACTGGCCTTGCCTCAGGTCAACTTTCACAAGAGCGGTGACGCCATCCTCAAACTTACGCAGATCCGCCGCCAAGATCTGATCTGCCTCTTCCTGCGTTATTGTCATCTCGGGAAAGACAATCGGGTTGCCACTCGCGGACGTGTGCCCCCAGCCGATCGTAAGCACCCCGGCGCTGCAACGATAAGAGCGCAGGCGGCAGCCTTCAAACTGCTTGATGACAGAAATGCCGTCTGCGCTGATCCTCATTTGTCGGCCTTAGCTTCAAGCTTGTCGTAGATGCGTTGAAACATCTGCTCGATGTGTTCCATGCGGCGATCAAGATCGACCTTCTGCACGTAGTTGGTTGGGAGATCTTTTTCCAACTGATGCAGATCTCGGCGGAGCTCTTTGACAGCTTCCCACATCTGACGCGCAAACCAGCCGACACCGGCTAGACCGATGCCGACGCCGACGTTAATGAAGGCTTGCGTGTCCATTGCGCGCCTCACTTATCACACGACCTGAACGCTGATTGGCTGCGATATAGAGCCACCGTTTCCAGTCGCCGTAATCACATCATCATATGTGCCCCGTGCAGGGAAAGTAATGCTAAGTGATCCGTTTGCAGGATACTGCGTCAACCCGCGCGATTGGAACGTCACATAAGTGGCGTTCGTCGTTGTCCATGTCAGCGTAGCAGGCTGTCCAGCCATTGCTGGGCTTGGAGAATAAGACGCGCTGACAGTTGGGCCTTCTGGAGGAGGCGGGACGGGGCAAGCGCTGATTGGGTTATAAGCACCCGTAGCAATCTGCTCCAAAATCCACTGATTGACCGGAGCTGGATCACCAGCTCGCGCCGTGTATTCACAATCAATATCCCATGACTGTGTGTAATCATCCCATATATCAACGGTGCAGTTGTAAGCACCATCTTGCCACTGACAGATCACAGTTAGGTTTTGTGCGATAGTCATTTGTGATCTCCGTTAGGCCACTCGTTGATAAAGAGTCTTGCCTGCACCTGAAGCGGACCCTTCATTTCCTCTATTGCGCCAAGTTCCAGTAAGAGTTGACGTTCCACCAACGTTATATCCAAACAATGCAGGAGCGCCGCCAGAAGTTCTTACATAAAGCGTTGTACTTGCATTCAACGCAGTATTTGGATTGTCAGGGTCACACAGCGCTAGAACATAACTTCCAATCGGATAACTTGTATTTGTTGCAGTTGTGCCTGTGTAAATATCCTGACTGACGGTCACTGCGCCAGTTGACGCAGAAACCGTGATGCCATTGCCAGCCGTCAACGATGTCACGCCACCAGACGCAGTTGACGCAATCGTAATAGACCCAGCACCATTCGTGATGCTGATCCCAGTTCCTGCTGTCAATGTCGCGCGCGTGAAGCCTGTTCCATTGCCAATATTGAGCTGACCATTTGTCGGCGTAGTGCTCAAACCTGTGCCACCATTAGCAACAGGAAGCACACCAGTCACACCGCTCGTCAGCGATACGTTGGTGATTGTATTGCTTGAGCCGCTGATGGTTTTATTGGTTAGCGTGTCTGTTGTTGCGCGACCGACAAGAGTATCTGGTCCGGCTGGTAATGTAAGAGCGCCACCAGAACCAGAAATTGACGGAGTATTAATGCTTGGACTCGTCAGCGTCTTGTTCGTTAGCGTCTGCGTGCTGTCTGTATCGACCATAGTTTTGCGCGCAGTACCGGTGCCCACAGTTAGAAGGTCATTAGTGCTGTTCCAAACGACAGAGCCGTCAGCTGTCTGCGCGGGAGCTGTGGACGTTGGCACAACAAGAGCCCCGGAGATGTTGGCCGTGCCTGCGACTGAAAGCGTTTTGCCGCTGCCGACATTCAAGCCAACAGACGTGCCGTTGCCCGCTGCATTGAAGAGCGCATCCAACGTGTCCAAGTCAGTATTGAGCTTGGTGCCCCACGTATCGCGAGACGCGCCCACTTCAGGCTTCGTCATGTTCAGGTTAGTGGTAAAACTGTCAGCCACTGAAGCCTCCTCAGTTTAACGTGTCCCACGTCGCTGCGGACGAGGGCTTGATGATCCATGTTTCTTCTGTGATGTCAGACGGCAGCCACTCTTCATCGTGCGTTTGCTGCTCCGTCCAAACCTGATCGGCAATGTTAGAAGCAAGCCACGTCTCGGGGGAGACCGGCTCAACCTCCCAAAGAAGCCGACCAGTTGCCGTCATCAATGACGTGACAACAATCTGCTCATCCGCTGATTTCACAGTGCTGGCAGAAAATACAGCCACAGACTGAATTGCGATTTGCTCATCAGCCGAAAAGATCGTGCTAGCATTAGCAGAGAAACTTAAAACGCAGAGAATGTTTTCGAGCGCCTGCCGCACCACGTTTGCATCTGCCGACGAGCCTGAGACGATCTCAATCGTCTCAGATCCAACCTTTGCAGCATATCCGTCAGCCGTTGCATCAGATGAACTCGCGCCGACTGCTTCGGCACTCTGTTGTCGCGTTGCTGTCGCCGTTGCGTTGCTCTGGCAGGCGATCGTCTCTATGCCGACCAAGACGCGGCTTGCTACAGCGGAAGCTGCGGAGCTTATGACGATGCTCTCAGATGCTTGATAAACAACCACACCAGCTGACGTCATTGAGCTGGTGATGGCATCGCTCATTGAGCCATAGATGATCAGGCCGCCGTCTGCTGTAGCATCAGACTGACAAGTAATCGTTTCCTGAGAGGAGTGGACACTAGACCCGGTCGCAGAAGCATTTGACGCGCACGCAATCGTGGCGCTGGCTACGACTACATAGCCAGATCCATATACGCTCGCGCCATAATCTCCTACGCCATAGTCAGCCATTGATTACTCCAAAGTGACGGTGAGGCTGGAAGCGTTGAAACGGAACACGTCGCCGCTCGCGATCGTCTTGGATGCTGTCAGATCTGCGAAGGCAATCATGTTGCCTGCCGTTGAAGCATCGAAGATGGCTGCCGAGACAATAGTGCCCCATGACGCAGTCGCTGTTGGGAACTCGATTGCGGCGCTGTTGGTGGCCTGCGTCGGCGCGGTGCCAGAGACGGTGAAAGTTGCGCTCTGGCGAGCATAAGAGCCACCAGAAACCTCAGTGCCGCCACCACCCTCGCCGGGGGCGACAGTGTAAAGAGCCACATACCAAGACGTCGGGCGCGTGGCCGCAGTCGTTGTGAAAAGCCAATCAAGGACGAGATCTTCAGCGTAGTTGGAAAGACCGGCCATCAGTAAACCCTCCGTGTGCGAGCGATCAGCGGCGAGCCGCTATGCATGGATTTTTGAGCTTCTTCATTGAGCGCATTCACGCGACCGGAATAGATGCCACCAAAGACTGCGATGCGCTGATCGTCGAGAAGGAATGGCGCGGCATGCGTCAGCGCACCATAGAGATAAACATCAGGCGCGCGAGCAAGAAGCCAGTTGCTTGTATTGCTGCCGCTCAGCGCCGGGATGTTGCGATAATAAACCATCTCGATGTCAACATTGTCAGATGGTTCAGGCACGAGCTCAATCGCGCCATTCATCAGCGAGTAAGCATGCACTCGCTGGTATCGGCGTTCATGCTTGATGAGATCGGCCTCATCCAGTGTCACGTATCGCAATGGGCTCTGACCATCAATGATTTGCACATTGATGGCTTCCACCCAATCGCTCGGCAGCTGGACAAACTCATTATCACTCGTCGCCTGAGCGCGCACGATCTGCTCGCGGCATCGCAAGCGCGAATTGAGATCTGCCTCGCAGAACTGAATAAACATCGGGATCTGAGAAGTCAGATCCTGACGGTTCAAGAAGTCGGCGATCGCGCTTTGAAGCGATGAGTAGTTAGTGATCATCAGCTCGTCATCCAGTGGGTGCGATATGGACGAGCTTCCTCACTATTCAGCCAGCGCTTCATCGCAGCCTTATCGTCAAGGATGCCCTTCTGCTTCAGGTCGAGATAGACCATCATCGGGAGGCTCGCGACCTTCACCATGTCGCCGCTGCGCTGCGTGCGCGAAGTCTCGTTCATCTGCGCCGCGTTGATTTCTGGCAAATTCCCGAGCTCAGCCTTCGTCTCAAAGACGAGACGCTGATCTGGCGTGATGTGCATCTTCTGCGTCGTGCCGGTGAGGCTGTCGTGCGACAGAAGAAAGGATCCTGCGGCGTGTTCATCAGCCATTTTGTGTTTCTCACAATGCTATTACGTTATACACGCAAGTGTGAGGGCGCGCTACGCGCCCTCACTTTGTTTATGTTTACGACGCGATAATGTTGGCGATCACCGCGTGAGCTTTTTCGCTCTTGATGCGGAGGCCGTACTCGACGACCATTTCCTTCTTGTCCGAATCGCCGGTCTTGGCGATGTCGAACGTGCGGAACGGACGCAGATACGAAACCGACGCATATTCGGGGTCGAGCACGAAGGCGAAGTTGCCGGGCTGGAAGCGGTTCGGGACGATCGCAACCTCACCGAAGTCGGAGAGATAAACATCAGCCGTCGCAATGATCGCAACCGGCTTCACCTGATTGTAGGTGACGCGGTTGGGAGCAATGCCGACGAAGCCAGAGGCAACCGTCTTGTTGTAGGCGTTCACCATGAACACCTTCGGGCTGCCCCCCTGCGTCCACACTTGCTGAATTGCAGTCTTCAGCATGGTCTCGGTGAGCGCGACATCGGTGGACGTGGAAAGGCCAGTCCAAGCCGTGTCAGGATAACCGTTGCCGCCAGAGCCCGACATTTCGGACGGAGTTGCATTGTTCGCCTGCGCATTGGTGATGAGCCAAGTCGGAAGGCCTGCGGTCTTACGCGCAGTGGAGTTGCTACCAGCCACGCCAGCCTGATTGCTGGTGAGAATGGCTTCCATGTCGCGCTTGATCTCTTTTGCCTTCTTGGCAGTTTCATACGCCATCAGCGTGCGCATGCCAGCCGTGTTCACCGCATCTGCGGTGCCGGTGACAGACACAACCTTCTTCGAGATCTGAGTGTAGTTAGCAACGCGCACAGTCGGCACGAAGTCAGCGTCACCGGCGTCTGCGCCTTCGATCACTGCGTTGTTCGTGTCCGGGCTGGCGAGATTGTCCGTCTGCCACTCAAAGTAGGTGTTATCAGCCGTGTCGCGGCCGATGTTCGACATAAACGGGGTATCAACCGGGCTGATGTCGTAGATGATATTGGACAGGTCTTCGCGGATCGCGTTGACGTTGTCGTAGGTGGTTGCCTTGGTAACAGATGCCATTGGTGTTATCTCCTGTCGAGAAGACCAAACAACTTGGCTGCGTCATCGACGCTGCCGGTGCCTTTGAGACGCTGTCTCATCCGCGTAACTTCGGTCGCCTGTTTCGGAGAGGATGCCGTCGATCCTGCTTTCATCGGCTTCGGGCTTTGCGCCTGATTAGGCTTTGGCCGGTTTGCCATGAGAGCGTCGTAGCGACGCGCTTTTTCAAGCACCAAGACCGCTCGCGGATCGTAAGCCTGCGCCAATTCTTCGGGCGAATATCCGACCTTCTGGCCGTAATCCCGAAGCTGGTTGCGCGCTGCTTCCCACTTCGCTTGATCTTTCCACTCAGGCATTTTTTCGACTAGGTACTGACGACCTTGGTCAACCATCTGCTTGAGTTGTGCTTGCTCCTGTTGAGCAGCAATATAGCTGAGACGTTCCTTCTCGGCTCTCGTCGCGGCTAGACGCTCTTTGTAATCGCGCCACTGCTTCTCAACGATCGGGAAGTTGATCGGGTCGTCACGGTGCAGTTGCTCCCAGTTTGGTTCTTGCGGCATCAGCTGTGAAAGCTGGGCCTCAAGAGCTGTGAGAAGTTGACCGTATTGCGCCCGCTCAATCTCGACCTGTTGGCGATCCGCTTGGAATGCAACCGCTTCATCACGAAGCTTTTGCATCTTCCGCGAATAATCGGACTGCCTCTGGTATCCTTCCAGAGCTTCCTTCAGGGGCACTTCTACAGCCTTGCCGTCAATCTTGACGGTGACGAGAGTGTCTGGGGAGAGCTCTTTCTGTTCTCCGTCGGTGTCCTCGACTTCTTCGGTCGCTTCGCCATCAGATGAAGCGGATTGATCCGCTGCCTCGTCATCTTCTAGCGTAGTCTCATCGACCGCGTCTGCCGACGCCTCAGTCTCTTCGACTGCGGCAGGGGCTGCTTGCTTTTTCTCGGGGACGGGTTCGGAGTTGCCTCCTCCCATCAGCGACGAGATCCTGCTTGCGGCCTCTGTCAAACCGATTTCGCTGGGCTGCGACTGCTCGGTGCTCATAATTTACCTCAGTTGTTATGCTCGCTTCAAGCGGCGGTTGAACTGGGTCACGCTCGGCTCGGCTGCCAGTGCGGCAAGCTCCGAACGAAACTCAGCTATGGCGCGCACCATGTGGTAGGCGTCATTTCGTGCGACCAGATCTTCTGGCGCTGATCTCTTCCAATCATCGACATAGCGAGCTTCAAGGCGCGCGAGCACTTCCATCGCGCTCTTGTCGCGCGCGAGCGCGCCGGCGGCCCGCCACAGCTCTTCTTGCTCATAGGTCGCCATGTCACATCACCCCGGGCATTGGAGGCATTTGAGGCTGCATTGGCTGTGGAGCCTGAACTGGTTCAGGCATCGCAGCCTGCGCCAGCTGGAACATCGCCTGCGTCTCCGCGCGCTGACGATCGACCTCTGCCTTGATGAGCGCCATATCGACTTGCGCGCCATACTTGGCTTGGATCTCAGCCGCGCGCAGCATCGCATCAACCATCAGCTTGTCGCGCTCAAAGTCGGCCTGCACTGCCGCCTTCTGGCGTTCCAGTTCTTGCTTCGCTGCATTGATAAGGATGTCGGCCTTGGTCTTCTCAGCCTCAACCTGTGCCAGCATCTGCGCCGGGTCTGGTTTTTGAGCACTAGCCGCCATCTTCTGCATGAAGGCCGCCACTTCCTCGGGATTGATTTCTTTCCAGAACTGGCTCGGGTCTTGGAACCCGGCAAGCTGGGTGAGCTCAGCAAGCGCGCCACGCAGCTGCGCAAGATCAACTAGAGGATTGTAGGGGCCGTAGGTCTGGATGACCTCTTTTTGCTGCGCGATGATCTGCATCAGAAACGCCATGCGCTGCTCGTCAGAACCGCGACCAAGCGCGATGTTGACGATCATGTCCATGCTCGCATCCCACCCTCGCGGGTCGATCGGCACAAACTTGTTGCGCAGGCGGATGATCTTGGGCTTGTCCTGATGGCGCACCACAAGATCAAGAAGACCTTGGAACATGCGCTTGAGGCCGTCGGCAAACAGGCGCGCGATCATTTCGATGCGCTCCTGCGAGCTCGACAATTGCGCCTGCACAGCGGCATTGGTCGTGCTCTGAAGCACGTCAGCATCAAGGCCCTGTGAAGCGCGCGAGATGCCGGTGCGCTGCGTCTTGATCTCGTCGAGATAGGCCATGACGCCAAGCGCTTGCTGCCCGACAAACGGCTCGGCGAGCGGCTGCACCATGCCGGGCGCGCGAGCGCGAATAACAGCACCCGTCTCGACGTTCATAACGTCATCGAGATTGACCTGACCCTCGACGACCACCGTGCGCGGATGAATCGACTGCGCGAGGCTGTCGAGCGTATTACGCATGATGGCTGACTTGGTCAGCTGCAAATCCATTGTCTGATCTGCGATTGACTGACCAAAAATCGTGTGCGGAGTTGGGTCGGGGCAGAGCAACGTGAAAGGTGCTTTCTGCACCACCTCATCGTGCAAGATATACGCGCCATTTCCGATTGAGCAGACCCTGTGCAGCTCGGCAATGCCGTCGCCGTCTTTGTCAACTCGGATATAGCTTTCAACATAGAAGACCTTGTCGGTCGTCTCGTCAGTTGTCTGCGTCAAACCAAAAAAGCTTTGATCCGCAGGATTGCGGACCAGAACTTCATTGTTCATTTCAAAGCCGCCAGTGCCTGCGTTCTCTTCAATGATTGCGCGGTCGTATCCCATCGCGACGAGCTCGCTCACTGTGGCCAGCTTGCGGCGTGCTACATAGATTGCATCGTCAATCGATGTCGCTTCATTGTCGATCAGGAACTGCTCGGGCGGAATGCACTCGACGACATAGCGCGGATTGCGCGTTGTGCGGCGAATACGAAGCGAAACCGTTGTCATGCCAGTCATCATGTCGGCGACTTCGGTCATGCTCTCCATTTCAACGTCAGGGTCGGACGTGATGAGTGCGACTTCTTCAGGAGACAGGCCCGAGTAGTCGTAATACTCGACCTTCTCGTCATCGACCTTGTACCAAGTCAGAACACCTGTCTTGCTGGTGAGGCCATCCTTCATTGCATCATGCAAAATGCGAAAACCGGGGTTTTCTTGCATGAAAATGTAGGTAATGAGGTCAGTTGCCTGCTCTGCGGCGGCGACGTCTTCCTGACTTTTAGGCACGAACTCAACGACTTTGTCGCCGCCAGTAAAAATTCGCAGCAATGACGGCAACATTGCCAGAACAGTGTCGCGAACTTCCGTCAAAACGACCTGAGAGCGGCCCTCTTCTTCATTGCCGAAGGGCTCCGCAAGATAATACTCCATCGCCTTCTCGCGCGCGGGCGCAAGATAGCTGTCGATGTAGGTTTCGGCGTCCTGAATTGCCTGATAAACGATGTAGCGAAACTCTTCGTCGCTCATCGGTTCATTTTTCGGCAAAACATAGCCGGTTTCGTCGTTGTAACCGTCGTTCCCGGCCGGCAAATTGACAATACTGGGGTCATACTTCCCCGGTTCGATGCCCTGAGCCATCAATTCAGCCCTTCTGTTGAGATATCGGATTTGCGACTGCGTGTCGTTTGTGCTAGACACAAGCTCTTGTCTGCGGGACCCGAAAAGGTGCACCTATGGCTGATGCCGACGACGCTGAAGAACCCCTTTACATTGCGATGGGTGGCTGCGGTTGGCCGGGGCGCAAGGGGCCGACAGGTTTTGACTGGGCCGCGTACATCGAGAAGATGAAAGCCGATCCAGCTTATTGGTTGGGCATCAAAGAAGACCACGAGGCGGCTCCTCCTTTGAACCCTGCCCCTGAAGAAGGCCAAGAGCACCCGCCGCGCCAATGAGCGGCGCGACAGATGCTGCGGACAGACCAAGCTTCTTGACGAGCTTCTCAATGCCCGCAGCGCCTTCCGCTTGCACAGCGGCGCGCATGTCCTGAACCATCGGGCTGATGTAGAAACCGTGCTCCTTGAAGAACTGGTCGTCGAGTGTGCGTAGTTTGCCAAACATCTCTGGCGCAACGCTATCAAAGCCTTTTCGACCCGCCGCGCCTGCTGCTTCATTCAGCGCAGCAGTAGCGCCTTCAATGTCCGGCTTTAGGATTTTTTGAAGGTATTGCTGACCAACCTGACCAGCGGGCTGATCCCAAGCATTTTCAAAGTAGTTTCCATCGTTGATGACGCCTGACGGTTTGCGTGCGCCGGTGGTGGCTTGAATAGTTTGCACCATCGTTGCAAACTCATCGGGAGCAGCGTTCAAGTTGACAACGCGGGCACCTGTGGGTGTCGGCACAATGGCAATCTTGTCCATGTTCACGCCGCTTTTAAGAATAGCTTCGGCCTGAGCATTGGTAATAGTACCGCCCAGATCGAACGAAGCGGCGTTGCGGAGCGACACAGGTCCGTCAAACTCTTTTGACCAAGCTGCGGCCTTTTGTGCTGTTCCCATGCCGTAAGTGGCTTCTACCATGTCCATAAATGCGCGTGAGGCGGGATCGACTCGGTCGGCTTTGGGTGCAACTTGATTTTCCCACTCACCCGTCTTCGGGTTGCGGACGGGCACTACAGTGCCCTCCGGCACCGGCATGTTCTGCCGCCATTCCGTAGGATCGCCGGGAGCCATCGACACTTTGCCGTCTTTGCCCACGGGGATTTGTGTTTGCCTGCCGGGGTTCACACCTTCGTAGATGCCGGGGCCTTGGAAGTGCGCCCCGGAAAGACCGCCATACTGACCCATGCCCAGCGCGATACGATCGCGGCCCTTCTCGTCGTAGATGATCTTTGCGACCTCGTCGTCATACGCCTTACGAATATCGTAAGGCGCATCAAGAAGGCCGGGCTGTCCGGGCACCGTCGGCGCGCCGTGGCCGGTGTTTGAGCCCGGCACCGTCTCGCGTGAGCCCTGCGCATAGCTGCGCGGGATTGCCTGCTTGTAGGAGAAAGCCTCTTCGCCGGGCTTGATGTCGCCCGCGCGAAGCTTTGCGCCAGTCCACGCGGCAGCCTGCGCGCGACCGGGCGTCCAATCATTAAAGCCGCCAACATTCTGATTGTTGAGCATCGGCAAAACACGATCCATTTGCCGATCCATCCAAGCATGCTGCGACGGTTGAAATCCTTCGCGCCAAGGAGTGCCATCTTTGTTGACATACCCCCACGCTTCGCCGTCCCAAATGTCATGCACGGCACGGTGCCCCTGTCCGGCTGTGCCTTTGTTGTAGTAACCGCCGCCAATCGCGAGCTGATCGTCATACGCGCCGATCTTATTGCCCGGTGCCATTCCACCGTTTCTGTAGATCTCGTCGATGCGCGCGCTCATCGCGCCGGGAAAGCGACCAGTCTCAATAGGCTGGCCTAAGTTTGCTTGGTTGTGACCCTTGATACCAAAACCGCTGTTCGCTGCGACAGTTGTGCCGCCAGACGTGACAGCCATGCCACCGCCGAAACGGTTCGCCTGTGTGAGATCATCACCAGCATGCGAGAAGATTGCGCCGCCGCTGTCTTCATACCAGAGACGACCGGGCACACCTTCCTTTACGTGGTTGATATACGACGTGCGGCGAGCTGCTTCTGCTTGCGGTGTGTTCACGCCGAGCGGCGCACCCGGAATTTCTCTTGCAGCATCTGCGTCAACCTTGCGCAGTGTGCGATCAAGCGTGTTTCGCGTGTACTTGGGGCCAGCTTCGGCTGGTGTTTCAAGCGCCCCTTTCACTGCGGTATCTGCGGCAGCATCAATGGCTGTGTCTGCGGTTGATTTTGCGCCACGCTTTGCGGCGCGCACAGCCGTACCGGCAATTGGCACCGCGCCAGCGGCTGCAACAAATTGCAGTTGTTGCAATTGATCAGCCAAAGCGTGATTACCGGCTGCGCGAGCCGCAGCGGCTTTATCGCTCAACTCCTTGGCGTCCATGCCTGAGCGGATCTCGCCGATTATTGGCGTAGCGTCGAGAAGAGCACCAACAGGGTCATTTTTGATGCCCTGCCAAACCATGCCGCCAAACTTGCGCAGATCATCGCCCATACGCTGACTAGGATCAGGACCACCTGAAACGTCTGCAAGATAGCCCTTCACGGTTGAAGGGATTGCAACGGCACCCTGATAAAGGTTGCCCCAAAAACTGTTTTGCGCGGCGGCCTCTTGCGCGCGGCGCAGCTCTTCTTCAGTCGCGAGAAGCCCTGCCATTATTTGACACCCCCAAGAAGACCCGAAACGGGAGCCGACCACGGCGCTGCGGGCGCGGCCTGCGGGACGGCAGCCTGAGTGCCAAGCGGGACAAGGCCGCCATAGGCACCATTCACGTTCGCCTGTTGCGGCGCATATAGCGGATTGGTGCCAATGCGCCCGAGCGCCTCCATCAGCTGCGCGTTGAGCTGGGCGCGGTAATAGGGGTCATTGGGGTCTGGCAGCTGATAGCCAAAGAAGGGGCCGCCGTAATTGTCCCAGAACGAAGTCTGCGGCACGCCGACATTGGTGGAGCGATCAATGGTTGCCTGAGTGCCTGCGCTCGGTGCGATCTTGTCGGCCATTATTCTTCCTCCTCGGCACTCATGTCCTCGGCCTCGGCATAGTCGCTGCCTTCGTCCTCTTTTCCTTCTCCCTCGCCCTCGCCCTCGCCTTCTTCATCGGTGATGGGGCCGCCAACGATCCAAGCCGAACAGGTCCGCTCGCCGGCACACTTGAAGTCAAAGATTTCGCAGAAGCCGAGATCGCCCGCCTCGACCACTTCCATCGCGTCTTCATTGCGGTCATCAGCCAAGCCGTCTTCAATGCACTTGAGCATGGCAGCTGTCTGGTTAAATGCGGCGCAGTTGCCGCAGCGCATCGTCTTTGCCTCTTCGGCATCGACATCCCACTTGGCAGCCATCTTCCGCCAATAGGGCTCGTTCGGCTCGCGGGGGTTCATGGGGCCGTAGTCAGCCTTGTCGATCGCCTTGCCACGGTTCTGGAGGTTGATCGTGAGATCCTTAGTGGCGACCGGGCAGGAGCCGCCCTCGGCGGCATCTTCAGAGATCATTTTGACTTTCCTTTATTGCGCGCCGAGATCGCCTTTGCCTTCGCCTTCGCGTCGGCCTTGCTGCTCGCGCCCCAAGCTTGGAGGCTCAGAAGGAGACGGGTCGGCTCGCCATTTGGCTTGCGCTCAGGCCCCGGCATGCCGCCCATGCGGGCCAGAAAACTCGCCCGGCGAGGATTGTCGCCAGCCTTCACCGGAGGCTTCAGGTTCATGCCCTCGGCCTTGGCAGACGCGCGCCCTTTGGCGTTCAAGCCGCCCTTCGGGTTCTTGCCTTCAGCTCTCTGCCATGCGGGGGTCTTCGCCATTCGGTGCTCCGACGAAATTACGCTGAACATAAGCTATTTGCGTCTTTGCCGCAAACTAGGCGCGAAGCGAAGCCAGCCCTCGGATGCGCTCAGAGCAGCCGGTTATTTGAATTGCTCAGACAAAAAATTTTTTGCTACCGCCTAGCCAGCGTTAGAACGAAACGCGCACAAATGTACGGGGCATGTACGGGGCTGGCTGCGATGTACGGGGCATGTACGGGGCTTTTGGGGCAGATTCGGGCAATTTTGGGCACAAAAAAGACCCGGTTTGTTCTTACCGGGTCTGTTTAGATTTTCCGTCTAAACCGCTGAAAAATCAGCCTTTTTTGTTGGTCGGAGTGGCGGGATTCGAACCCACGACCCCTAGTCCCCCAGATTTCGAGCCACAAACTTAAGTGCTTGTTTTTCTTTATTTTTCCGCAATTTTTTGTGTGACGTACGGGGAAATGTACGGGGTTTTATTGTTGAACTCTTCATCCAACGCTTTGACGATGTCGTCGTTGGTGACGTGCGCATAGTATGTGGCAGTGGTAGAAACGTCTGCATGACCCAGCAAACGCTGTGCAAGCTTGAGATTGCCACTTGCGCGTAACACACGCGACGCGCGTGTGTGACGCAAGTCGTGGAAGCGAACATCCCCCAGCCCGAGCCGCGCGCGAACCCGCTTCCACTCGCTCTTCAGACCTTCATAAGTGACCGGAATGAGATCGCCCTTGGCGACCCCTCGCGCCTTCAAAGCGCGGCGCGCAGGGAGCGTGAAGACCCACTCAGGATGCTTGCCCACTTGTGCCGTCAGGATCGCGCGCATCTCGGCTGACATCGGGATCATGTGCCGCCGCCCGCCCTTCTGAATAACGACGATCTGCCCGATCTCGAAATCAACCTCGGACCACCGCAGGAGGCAGTTGTCGAGCCGCATGCCGGAGGCGAGCGCATAGGCAAAGGTGTCGCGATAGCCCGGCCAGAGCGCGGCGCGGAAGCGCTCCTCTTCGCTCGGGCGCAGCTCGCGGATCATCTCGCCGCGTTCCTTCAGCTTGTGCTTGCTCCACCTCGGCTCATTGGGCGAGGTGACCTTCAACACGTCCTTGGCATAGGTGAAGATCTTGCGCATCACATCGACCGTGGTGCGGTTTACGGTCGCGGGCTCGACGATCTTATGCGTCTTGACGCGACGAGCCACCGGCTCGGCGCGGCGCTCGGCGACAAATTTTGCCATCTGGTCGTCGGTAATGTCGGTGAGGCGAGTGGTTGCCCCAAAGAAGGAGATCACCCGCTCCAAGTTGGTGAACTCGGTCTTGGGGGCCGCGTAGAATTGCGCCTTCTCTTGCCAGTAGCGCCCTACGATCAGGTCCAAGGTGGGGGGCAATTCCTTGGTCGCTTGCTGGGCCAAGCTCTCGCGACGCCTGACCTCAATCTCGGCATCTATCCTTTTTTGGCGCTCAACCCGCTCTGCTTCGCGGCGTTCCGTTGCGCCTGTAGATCCAGAAAACCGATGACCTCTGATCGTGAAGTCATAGGTGAAGAAGCGCCTGCCTTCCTTCTTGTCGATTGCCATCGCTGCACTCCTCGGCGCGTGCGCGCCTGAATAAAGTCATGGAGATCGTCGCGCGTGAACATGATCTTGCAGTTGCGCACGCCGCGACCCAACGCAACGTGCCGGATGCTGCCGTCGTTCACATACCGGCGCAGGAGCCGCTCGCTGATACACAACTGCTTCGCGGCTTCAGCCAATGGAATCAGTAAAGGCTCCATCTGACAACCTCTTTCTGTCTTGTGTGCTAGATATAACGTCTTGCGTATTAGACGCAAGTGAGAAGTCAAACGACGCCCTTGATCCGTCGGGAGAGCGGCTTGCCGGGTTTCCACGCCAGAGCCCTGCCCCCGACCATCGCAGCCGTGCCGGCAAACGTCAGGCACAGAGCGTCAGCCAAGTCAGGTGAGCGCATGCCGCGCTTCTTCATCCCGTCCTTGCTCTCGACAACCACCTTGCCGCTCGACGTGAACGAGTAACGCGGCGCGACGAGCTCATGCCGCAGCGTCTCGTCCTTGGGGATCTTGACCGCCCTCGTCGCAAGCCAATCCTTCACCGCGAGCCACAGCTCGTCGCGCAACCGGTTCGCGTTGGGGTTCATCGCCGAGCTCTCCGCCACGTTCACATCGCGCACATTGAGCCCCATCTCGCGCAGGCGATCGGCGACACCAGAGCCCAGCCCGATCGTATCGACGCAGATCTCAGCCGGGTCGTCGCGCTTCGCCTCATTCACCACAGCGCCGACCGTCTGCATCAGGTCCAAGCCGCCCCAGTGCTTAATCTCGACGACCACGCTGCCTCGCCTCTTGCACAGCGCCGTTCGGTCGGTGCCGAAGCGCGCCACGTCGAGCCCATAAACCATCGGCTCAGCCGGGCTCGGCGTCACGTCGCGCTCGGCTGCCGCATCAACCAAGTCAGCCGGTATCAGCGTGTCGTCGTCAGCCAGCGCGAACTCGCCGAGCACGCGGATGCGAAACGCATTCGAGCTCTCGCCATAGGTCGCCGCGATCTGCTTGATGAAGTCGGCGCTGACGAGAGGATTATCGCGGCAGCTGACATGCATGCGGCACCAGTCGCTCGCGAGATCGTGGTGCGTTTTGTAAAACAGCCCCGAGTTGCGGGTGGGGTTCGAGATCAAGATCGTCGTCGCCGAGTGCCCCGACATCGAACCAGCCGCAGCCTCAAAGACAGGCTCGGGCACCGCGCTCGCCTCATCGACCACCAAAAGCACATTCTCAGAGTGAACACCGGCCAGCGCCTCGGGCCGCTCGCTGCTACTCGTCCTCGCCGAAATAAACGAACTCTCAGGCGCGCCCTTCAGCACGATCCTGTCCGAGAACACCTCAAAGCTCTCGCGCAGCACATCAGGCAACTTGTTCACCCAGCTCTTCAGCTCCGCGAAAAGCGCATCAAACAGCTGCGCGCTCGTCGGCGCCGTCACAACAGCCTTCTGCGGATAGCGCGTGCAGGCGTGCCAGATCAGCGCCCATGAGCAGACCGTGCTCTTGCCCACGCCATGCCCCGCTCGAACCGAGATCCGACGCTCGCCCCTCGCGATCGCGCGCAGAAAATCCTCCTGCCACGGGAGCGGTTCTGCCCTCAGCACGTTCCTCACGAAACCCACCGGGTCGTCGCGATATATTTTTATAAATTCGACGAAGGCCGAAGCGTCAGAGGTGGTGGGGGTGGGGGTGGTCAATCTTGCTTCTCCCCTGCAAGCGCGGCGCTTGCTTTGTTCATTGCGATCTTAAATGGCATGGGAATAGGCTTCTTTGCCACCATCGCCGCCTGCAAGATGTCCAGCGCCTTTTCCAGCGCCTCAATGCGGTCGGCGGCTTCCGTTGCCATACGTTCCACCGTTACCCATTGCATAATTCCGTTTGCTCTGTTGCGGAGACACTTCACAAGATCGTCGGTCATTTCTTCACCTCCAACGCACGGCGAGCCACATTTCGCATTGCACAGGCTGGGCCGGATTTGACAGAGTATTGCGATGCTATGCCTCTGATCTCCCGCAGTGCCGAACGCAACTTCACAATCTCATCAGCAGAGTGAACGATCAAAACCTCTTCGTGCGTCTCATGGAATGTGCGGCCATTTGCTGATGGGCATTGTGCGATGTAGTCCGTCAGCCTTTTCAATATGTCAGTCATCTTTCTTCTCCCCTAGTGCAGCGCGGGC
>ERZ869925.257-NODE-257-length-39098-cov-6.988039_pt1 | contig 39098 bp, 61 predicted proteins | sample MGYA00579311_ERZ869925 | MGnify/ENA primary metagenome ERZ869925 (study PRJEB32216, sample SAMN09231817) | wastewater metagenome | place: USA: Maryland | collected 2016-07-30 | study: EMG produced TPA metagenomics assembly of the PRJNA472060 data set (Reclaimed...
CGGTGCCAACCTGTACGGTGCCAACCTGTCCCGTGCCGACCTGTCCGGTGCCAACCTGTCCGGTGCCAACCTGTCCGGTGCCAACCTGTACGGTGCCGACCTGTACGGTGCCGACCTGTCCGGTGCCGACCTGTTAAAAATAAAAAATGCTGCGCATGTTTTGGCACAAATGCGAATCACGCCAACAGAAGGAGCGTTTGTAGGCTGGAAGAAGTTAAACAACGGGATCATTGCCAAGCTGGTAATCCCGCATGACGCAGAGCGCGTCAATTGCGCCGGTTCAAGAAAGTGCCGCGCCTCAAAAGTGTTTGTCCATGAAATGTATGACGGTGACGCCGTGTTCACTGGCGTAGGGATCGGAAAGCATGATGGCCGCACTCAGTACGTTACTGGCAAAGAAACGCATCCAGACAAGTTTGATCCTGCAATTACCGTTGAGTGCTCGAACGGAATCCACTTTTTTCTGACCCGCGAAGAAGCGGAAGCGTACTAGGGGCAAACCATGAGCCAGACAGCAGCCGACTATGACCGCATCCGTGACCGCGAACTAACCGCGCATTTGGATGAAAAGTTCCGCGACGAAACGCCAGAAGAACTCGAAGCGCGTCAGCACAAGGAAGAAGCCGAGCGCATTGATGCAGCATTGGCCGAAGTACTGGACATTGCCAAGTATTTGCGCGGCGGGACGCTTGATTACGACGCAGCAGCCGGGACGGTCATTGAGTACCTGCCGGAAATCACTCGCGGCCTGTTGAAGCTGCAAGGGCGGGCAGCATGATCTCCCGCGTATGGCCTCTTGTAATTGTTGCAGTTTTCATTGTGGGGATATGGAAATGATCTATACGACGCTTAACAAAATCCGCGACCACTCTCCCTGTGAAGAAGGGTGGTCAAAACTGCTTAAGAATTTGGGGAAGACGAAGGCCGACGATGAGCCGCTTGCCTTGGTCGTAATTCTTGACAGCAACGGACTAGATGACACGTTGTGGTGCCTGCGTACCGTCCCAGAGCATAACAAGCTGTGGCGACTGTATGCGGTTTGGTGCGCTCGCCAAGTGCAGCACCTGATGACCGACCAGCGAAGCATTGACGCGCTGGACGTTGCAGAACGTCATGCTACCGGACAAGCGAGCGATAGCGAGCTTGCTGCGGCAAGGGATGCGGCAAGGGCTGCGGCAAGGGATTCGGCATGGGATGCGGCAAGGGCTGCGGCATGGGCTGCGGCATGGGCTGCGGCAAGGGATTCGGCATGGGATGCGGCATGGGCTGCGGCATGGGCTGCGGCAAGGGATTCGGCATGGGATGCGCAAACCGCCCGACTGCGTGAGCTTTTGGAAACCACTCCAGAAATGCAGGAGGCCGCATGACCTACGCCCCCAACGCCGTTCGCTACCCATTGCGCCGTCATCGTTACGGTAACTGGATTGCGCTGATTGTTTTGGCTGTTTTCTTTTTGTGGTGGATTGTATGAGCGCAGAAATCGGAATCCACAAGGTACGCAAAGCCATTTTGACCACGCATAACCAAGGCCGCGGCACATGGCTAGAAATCAAAGTGATTGAAGCCGATGGCACCGAAACCGAAATCACGTTATGGCCGGAATCGGGAACCAATATCGTATTCCAGATCGGGGATGACGAATGAGCCGCCTATTTATTTCCCTCTGCTACCTGATTGCCGCGTGGCAATACCGCATCGCATACAAGATGGCGCGCGCTAGTGGATCTCCCTACTGGCGAGGTCAGCGCGATTTGGCAAATGCAGAGCGCGAAGAGTTCGCAAAGCAGATGGCCAGGATGAGCATTAACTTTATTTGAATCTAACTTTCCCACTTACGGGCGGGAGAAAGGAATTGTGATGAGCGACAAAACGCATTACCGCAAGGCTTTTGATTCTCCGTATCTGAGCAGCGCAGATATTGTCGAGCCTACCGTTCTGACGGTTAAGACGGTTCGACTTGAACCAGACAAAACCAAGAAAACGAAGGATTCATTTAACACGGCCTATTTCACCGAGGCCGAAATACGCCCCGGCGAAAATTTGAAGCCAATGATTCTAAACGCTTCAAACTCCAAGACGATGCGCCAGCTTACCGGGTCGCCGTTCATTGATGATTGGGTCAATGTCTCGATTACGGTGTACGTCGATCACAACGTGCGTTTCGGCAAGGAAACCGTCGAGGGCTTGCGGATCAGCACTCAGTCGCCGGAAAAGAAGCAACTTACGCCGGATAACGTCAAGCAATGGGAAGCGGCAAAACTGGCATTCAAGCGCGACAAGCACCTGATGAAAGTTCTGGCAAAGGTCGCCATGTCAGAGGAACACCAAACGCAGCTAATGAAAGAGTGCGAGGAAGTCCAGGCATGATCTGGATTGACGTACCGCAAAACACCGATGAATGGCTAGAGCTTCGCATCGGCAAGGCTACCGCGTCACAGTTCTCAACGTTCATGGCTAACGAGGGTAAGGCATTCGGGGAACCTGCCAAGCGATACGCCCTGCAACTGGCCCTAGAAACCGCTACAGGCCGCAAAGCCGATGCAGGCTTTAGCAATGAGCACATGGAGCGCGGGCATGAACAGGAGCCGATTGCGCGGATGCTGTACGAGACAGAGAATTTCTGCGAAGTCACCAACGGCGGGTTTTTTGACTGCGGCGACTACGGAGATTCCCCGGATGGCTTGGTTGAATCAGATGGTGTCATTGAAATCAAGTCCGTTATCGCATCTACACACTATGCGACATTGATGCGCGGCAGCTTTGACCCGTCCTATCGCTGGCAGTTGATTGGGCACCTTGATTGCACTGGCCGGGATTGGGTCGATTTCATCAGCTATTGCGCGGATTTCCCTGAGTCAAAACAACTGATCGTTCATCGGCTTTATCGGGAGCAGTGCGACGATGAAATCAGGCGACTACATGCCCGTAGAACCGAGTTTTTGCAGTTAGTGCAGGAAACATTAAAAACCATCAAAGGATAGAACATGGCCTACGAAATGAAAGAACTGAGCGGATCGCTTTTCAAAAACGACAAGCGCGAAAAGGACACCCACCCCAACATGCAGGGAACGTGCCTTATCAACGGCTCCGAGTATTACATCAGCGCATGGACGAAAGAAGGAGCAAAGGGCAAATGGATCAGTCTTGCATTCAAGCGCAAGGACGGGCCAGCCAAAGCAGTGCCGACCGCGAAGCCAGCACCCGCAAATGAAGATTTTGACGATATCCCCTTCTAGCCATGACCGCCCAACAAGACTTTGAAGCGTGGTGGAAAGGTCGTCAGCGCAAAGATGAACTGTACGTCCCAAGCGAAATTGCAAAAGCATCCTACCTCGCCGCCCACGCATCGCAGCGGGTCAAGATACAAGAAGCGTTTGAGTCGTGTGCCGTGATTGCAGAGAACTTCTCTACAAGCGACGGGTACGAGATAGCGCACAAGATACGCGAGCAAGCCCGCGCACTACTAGCAAAGGAATAGCCATGACGCCAATTTTCTCCCATCAATGCGTGATTGACCGTGCAGTAAAGATTGCCACGAAATCGGCAATGAATGGAAATCCAGTTGAGCGCGTTCAATGGATACCGCCACAAACGGCAAGTGCAAACCCAATCGGCACGTTTGTAGTCACGCCATGCAGACCGCTGACCGCAAGCATGATACCGCCTTGGGAATTGTGAAAGGAACAGCCATGACCTACACGAACGAACAGATTGCCGAGTTGATTGACGAGCTAAGAGTTGAGGCGCCTGTAAGTCTGCATACCAAGACACGAGCCGCCAATTCCCTCACGCAATGGCTGGCAGAGCGAGAGGCAAGCGCGAAGGCGGAGCCGGTGGCTGAGGTCTTGTCGTCTGATGTGCTCCCGGTTGCTTGTGGCAAATATCATTCCACGGTCGTAAGCGACGAACGACTATCGGTCGGCGCGGAGCTATTCACCGCCACGCCAGTCGCACAGGTGGCGGAGGGCTGGCAACCGATTGCGACAGCGCCGAAGGATGGAACAGAAATACTGATCTATACGCGTGGAGATAGTTTTTGCGTAGCTGGGTACGACGATATTTTTTCTGCACCGTGGCGGTTGAGAAACGATGAAGGACTGAGCGAGGCTGCGCCTAAGGGAGGTAAAAGAATGACCACATTCAGCAGAGAGGACTTGGAGCTAGTCGCTAAGGCGATTGGTATTTCTGGAAGCTGGAATGATTGCGATGAGTTTGTTCGTGATGATAGATCACCAGATAACAGCCGCACTTGGAACCCCGAGCGCGACGATGGCGACTCGCGGCGGTTGCAGGTAGCGATGGGGATTAATCTTCGGATTTTGACTAACTTTTGTGAAGCAAGTTGTTGCAGTCTTTATTGCAGTGTTTATTGGCACGAATCCTACGCCGACCACGCCAACGACAAAAACGCTGTTGCCCGAATCGCAGTGCTTAGGTGTGCGGTTGAGTGGGCGAGGGACAGAAAGGAGGACCAATGACCACCCCCACCACCGAACAACTGATTGCGCTGGCAAAAGAGGCTGGCTTTGAATCCTACATTGACGGCAGAGGCCGACAGCAAATCCGCGACTCTGACGGCGCTTGCATTACCGACGAACTGGAACGCTTGGTCACTTTGGTATTGGAGCGATACGGTGGTGCAAAAGGCACAAAACAGATGAGGAAAGCCCTTCTCCGTGTAATCGAGGCCGGAGATTCGGTTCCTCTGCATCTTATTAGGGAATGTTCGCGGGCAATGAAGGAGGCGGCAAAATGACTGACCACCAAGCAGATGTGGCGACTCCGAGGACTGACGCTCAAACCTTCACAATTAGCGACGGAACGGGACAGCGAATCGTCGTTGTTCATGCTTCATTATCTCGCACTCTAGAACGCGAACTCACCGCCGCCAATGCCACGATAGCAGAGCTACGGCAGCAGCTTGCAGCGGCAAATGCCGCCACTGATTTGAACTGGAATACGATCATTGAACTGCGCAATATCATTGACGAGCAAGAGAATCAGCTCGCAGCAGCGCAGGCGGATAACGTGAGGCTGCGGGATCGCGTCGAACGTCTGCGCGGGATGCTGAAAACGTGCGCTGGATGGTGCGGGGATGAAACCGGCAGCGGGCCTTATGGTGCGGAATGGTTGCAGCGACTGGATTTGTGCATGGAGGTCGCTGGCGACATGGAGGGCAAGCTAGACCGCTCCGCTCTCGACGATGCGCTGACGGCAGAGCGGGAAATTTGCATCAAAGCGGTCTATGGCGCCGGAGGCGATAACACTGATTACCATTGTGATGCTATCCGCGCACTTGGGGCCGGCGATTGTTCCTGACTGACGAAGAATTAAAGGAACTGACCGGCTACCAGCTACCATGCCATATTAGGCGCTGGCTAGATAATAACGGGATTCGTTACTATGTCGCCCGCAACGGCTGGCCTAGGGTAATCCGGGCGTCTCTTGATACACTGTCCGAACCATCCAGACGCGAACCGAGGCTTAACCTTGCGTAATCTTGTCGGCTTCCATTTCAAGCATGGTGCGTATTACTACATCAAGCGCGGGAAATGGCTATGGTTGTCCAGAGACAAGGCAGAAGCACTACGGCTATATGCTGGCCTAGAAGCGCCCAATACTGACCGGATGCCCGATCTGATCGACCGTTGGCTAACCACCCGTCAGCTATCAGACCGGCCACTAGCGGTAAAGACGTTCAAGAGCTATTCCGTGGTCGCCAATCGCCTCAAAATCGCGTTTGCCGAGTTTAAGCCAGCCGATGTAAAACCGTCCCATCTTTACCAATACCTGACCGCCAAGAGCGTTACTACGGCGATGGCGAGTCATTACAGGTCAGTGATGATGGGAGCCATGCAACTAGCCGTAGAGGAAGGGATGATAGATGCCAACCCAATCAAAGAGGTCAAACACTTCACCAGCAAAACGCGCGATCGATATTTGTCAGACGGCGAATATTCAGCCATTAGGAACAAGGCCACGCCCACCCTTCAATCAATTATGGACATCACCTACCTTACCGGCCAGCGAATCGGGGACGTACTTTGTATCCGCTTGTCAGACTTGGGACGCGAGGGAATAACCTTCACTCAACAGAAAACCGGCACCCGGCTCTGTGTAGCCTGGTCGCCCGATCTTGAAGAATCCGTAAAAACTGCCAAGCGGCTGCATACGTCCTTGAAGGGCTTTCACCTGTTCCACACACGGAAAGGTAAGCCATTCTCCTATTGGACGATCAGGACGCTGTGGAACCGGGCAGCAGCAGCCGCAGGGATTGAAGATGCCCACTTGCACGACTTGAGAGCAAAGGCGGCTACGGACATGAAAAAGACGGGGGGGGACTCGAAAGCCCTCTTGGGTCACAAGTCGGAACAGGTGCATTTACGCTACCTGAGAGACAAGGAAACGCCGATTGTGCAGCCGGTCAAAAAGAGGGTAGGATAGACATGTCTAAGAAAAGCACAACCCAACCGACCACAAACCCGCATGGTTACGCCTGTCGCATTTATGGCATCAAGAGTATTCAAGTATTCAGCTATCGTGCTGATTGCTCTATTTATTCTTGGTCGCAACTGTCTATCAAATCGTGCCAATGCCGCGCCCGTAGAGCCGCATGGCTACGCATCACGTGGTCAGCAAATAGACAGCAAAAACACACTAGAAATCGAGTACGGAACCCCGGAACAGGTCACGAAAATATGCAACACCAAAGGGTCGGAGAGCTATGACCAGACTATCGCGGGATGCTTTTACTGGATTGACCCGCCGATGTACATGGTTAGGGATGGCGTCAAAACGCAGATCAAAGCGGGATTGGGTCGAATCGTGATCCCCTATGGCACAAAGTACCAATGTATTTACTGGCACGAACTACGGCATTATTACGAGGGAGACTGGCATCATGGAAGGAAAGCAACAGCAGAGGAAGGTTGTGACTGGCGTCCTCGGTGACGTACCTATAGAGCAGGAGGGATGATGACTACCTACAATCTAACAAGATCAGAAGCCGAATTCATCCTTGATTTACTTGAACGAGCGGAGTTAAACGAGTTTGACGAATTGCCGATTTATTTCAAAGTAAAGCTAGGGATGATTAAAGACCCTGAAATGGTGGCGCGGTTTGGGGATGCTACTTCCACTCTCCCGGCTTCCAAGGCACCTGTCCGGTAGGATATTTGTGTTATTCTTTTAATTGGTACGCGCTACCTTATCGAAACGGCGCACATGGGTTCCCCGAAAGGCGCTCCCATGCAGCCCCTAGAGATGTCGAAAGACGAAACACTCTAGGGGCTTTTTCATTCAATGGCCGCTTTGATTGCTTTTATTTTTTCCTCGTCGCTCATCCATGAGCGTAAATCCACGTCCGGCTGTTCGTAATGAAGTGGCAAATCATGATCCGAGATTCTGATTTTTACGCCAGAAGGGCCATGAGTTAGATAAGACGACTTTGATTGCGTTGATTGAGCTTGGCTGAAGTCGTCAGCATTGAACCCGAGTTTTTGCAATTGCCCAAGCAGCGATTTATTAAACCTGGCTGTATTGCTGGCGTTTATCCCGCGCTCGCTATTTTTGATTTTATTAAGCCCATATTGTGCTAGCTCTACAGGGTCGTCTCCGGTGGCGAAAAATCCTTTCCCTCCCTTAAGCCACGGGGGTTGATATGAAGCAACAAAATTTCCATCTCTCATGGCGTTTATTTTTAGGGCCATACTCGGGCTATCTATCACATACCCCGATGCATCCCACAACGGGTTAGGTGGCACTGTATTAATAACAGGTCTGACCACCTGTTTGGAAATTTCTGTGGGCAACCCCGATTTTCCTAACATGCCATTACTTTTAATCATCCCCAATGACCCCGCTGGTATGTCGGCAGGAAGGTTAGCACCCAAAAGCCCTAAAGCGATATTATTTGCTTGCACTACCCCTTGCGGCCCTGATGTATCAATCTCTCCACGGTAAGCCTGTAGCGGCGCTCTAAGGGCTTGCGCTAGGTCTTTTACCATTGCAGGAGCAGCCCACGATACTTGCCGCGTCTGGTCGTTCTTTTTGAACGGCAAAAGGTTCCCGTAGGTATAGCCGGGATCGTATTGGGCTACGTCTGCAATCGGGTCGCCAGAGAGCAGGCCAGCAAGGGTATTTTTTACCGGGTCGGCAATGCCGAGCAATCCGGCGAGTCTGTTGGGTACTGGCATTACCTGTTTCCTTTATATTCAAATTAGCGAGTTTATTGGAATCCAGTAAGGTTCCTAATTCCGCAATAAGCAAGCCTACGCAGCGCCTTTTACCTTTTCAAAGCTACGCCCGCCGATGTAACCAAGCATGACCCACTTGAATAGCTCGATAATCGTGTCAGGAATGGCCCCAAGCCATGCTTTCATGCCGCTGGCTATGGCGGTAGCGGTGTCAGGACTCCACGCGCTTACGAGGCCCATAGGCAGGCTAAACAGGATCAGGACATAGACCACATACAGGAACGAGGGACGGGCGCGGCTAGTCCAAGGGTCGGTGCTATTGGCTTCAGCGATGATTGCCGATAAGGTTGTTTTCATTTCCTCAAGCTGGCCGGTTTGCTGCAACTTGTACAGTTCTAGTTTGGCGTTAGCGGCTTGCGCGGGATCAGGGAACACCTTATCCAGTACCTTGCCGCCGATGTCCAGAATTGCGGTTAGTGGGTCTAAGCTCATGGGTATTTGCTCCAAGGCAATTGAAAATGCGGCCCGTCTTTAAACTTGAGCCAATCTCCGCCCCATTCCAGCGGGACGCCCTCAATCTCTGCCGCCTCCTTCACCGAGTCGGCCAGCTTGTAATACAAAGGCCAATCCCATCGAATATCGCCATCAATCACAACGGCCAAATCGACAGCACAGGACAGCCCACATTGGTTGCATTGTGGAACGTGCCGCGACTTCATGGTTTGGCTTGCGCCTTTTGCTTTAAGTTCGCTTTGGCGCATCGTTGTCCTGGTTCCTTCGGTCACAACGAACTCAAGTGGGGATATTTCCGCAGCCCGGTAGATAACCCGTTGTAGGTCTGGATTTACCCCGTCAAGGCAGTTGATGGAACGCTCGTTAAGTTTCATTTCTAGACGTACCCCATAGAGTGAGGAATTGTTGGGTATCCTTGCAAATCCGGTACTTGACCGTTCAATTTGCAAGGTATGGCCTGCTTGTTTTCAAAAAGGTGCAGGCCATGACCGGCTTTGAATAGATACTTGTCCCGTAAAGTCTTGATTTATGGGATTGGCGGGACAGTTCGTGAATAGATCAACCGTATCTGCGGCGCAGGAAGTCTAGGGAAACCTCCATTAAGTCGTAGCTGCCAGCACGTACTTCGTGCTTAAAGATGATTCCCTGCCAATGCGAATTGGCCTGCGGGCCTTTGTACGATTCCTCATGCTGATAGAACGATCCGCACACGAGGCCGCGCTGCCTTGTTCCGTTGGATAAGTCGCGTATTGCGGTCAATAGACCTTGCTGGTGCCCCATCGTGAAACTAAACCCGATAGTGTTTAATCGCGTTTGCAGGTTTGAACCGGAGTAGGCGTTTTGCGAATTCTGCGAATGGAAAAAATGACAGTACCAAACGCCATCAATGCAAATCGGCTTGCGAAATGGAATAACTTCCCATCCCCATGCTTCGTACCCAAGATCAGCAAGAGACAAAGTGTCATCAAGTAGGGGATTATCATCCACAAAACGGGTGATTCTGTCCTCGTGGTTCCCCAAGGTCATTACTAGGCGAGGCTTGTAATTCGGCGCTGCTACGATGGGCGCCATTAGCAATTCCATCGCCTTGTGTGCCGCTTCTAGGTCAAACCGATACCGCTTGTTTTCTGCTGACTTCTTCCCCCGGTCATAGCTGGATAGTGAAGCCATGTCCGCAAAGTCCCCGATACAGACAATCACATCGGGCCGCTTCTCTGCGATGTATTCCCCTGCCCATTTGAGGTGATCTAGCGGTACTCCAGGCTTCGCCTGTACGTCAGGGATTACGCAATGGGTAACGGGCTTATCAGAAACGACAAGGGGAGCCGTAGCCCCCCCAACTTTCATTCCCAATTTGTCACGCCGTCGCTGCACTGTTCGGGTATTGATCCCCAAGTGTCTCGACGTTCCTGCTATGCCTAATGTACGAATGTGGTTGATAAACTCTGCATCGCTACAAGTGGCAATCGCCATTAATGCTCCTTATCGGGTTCATTACGGGTTTAGTGCGTGAAATTAGATGCAGGTAAATCCGGCCAATCGGGATTTACCTAGCGGCTGATTCGGATTGTGTGCGGCTAAAACTCTTTGAAGTTCCATCCCCACGAATTGCAGACTTCCGCAGCTAGGGCGTTGAATGCAGAATCGTGATTATGGTGATGCGGTTCGCCACTTCTTTCTAGTGCTAAGTGGCACATTTCGTGCGCTACGGTCTGCATGGCAGAATCAAGCGTCTTGTTGTTTTCCCGGCTGACGGTAATCGTGTGCGGGTCGGGTTCGTAGTCTCCGAAGTTCATCGCTGATCGCGTAACGCGAAAATGAACTTTAGACGGATGGGGGAGGCGATACCGGGCGAAAGGTTCGGCACATCGCAGGGCATAATACATGCCCTGTAGGATGTGAGCGGTTAACTTCACTTGGTCAAATGTCCGCCACTCAGCCAAACAAGCGCAGCAAGAGAAGCCGACCCAATAATCCACAGGATTTTTGATACGACCGATTTGCCGATTTGCGTATAGACCCGCTCAAGGGCGACTTCTGCGGCTCTTTCGGCAATGGCCTCGATTTGCTCGTCAGATAGGGGCGGGAATTGTCTGCGTTCAGTGCCGTCATATTTTTCATCCATTTCAGCAATCCACCGGGTTTTGATAATTCTTCTTCAGCGCCTCAAACACGGTTTGGCGCGGGTCTTGGTCGGGGTTGTAGTCGCACTCGATTGAGACATATTCAAGATTCCCGCCTTTTTTGTAGTCTTTATGCATCTGAAATTCGGCAGTTAATCGGCCTTCGTCTTTGCGTAGTTCTAACCGCGTCAAACGGAGATATGCGGAGTCGAGTTGAATATCTTTGAATGTGGTTTGTACGGTGATAGCCATTTAAGCTCCTTGCATGATGATCCAGTTAGTTCCGTCAGATACCAGAGTTGCCCACTTGCCAGCAGTTGCCGCGAGGATTGCCGTTCCTGCTGCGCCGCCACCGAGAGGGACTACATTTGATGATGCGGAATTGGTTGCTTGCGCTTGGTAGGACTGAATCATTATTTCCCGTCCAGTCCAAGATGAAGCGGTAGGCAAAGTGACAGTGCAGGCCGATCCTGATTTGTTGTTGATAAGCCAGTTTTCCGTAGCAGCTACGGTAAAGTCTGCTGTCTTAGTGACAGGAGCGCCACGACCGAATGAGCCAGTGATATCAACGGTATTTACCGGAGCGGTAGTAGAGCCAAATCGAGTAGCGCCGCTAAAGGCATTATTGGCTGAACCAGAAGCGTAGAAGCCCCATTTGCCGGTGCCGCTGGTCATCAATGACCGGAAGGCAGCGGTAAAAGTGGAAGCGGCGGTGAAATCCGAACAACTAAAACCAATGGCATTTGTGATTAAAGTTGCGTGGCCAAGGTTTTCTGCATTAAAACCAAATATGTTTGTAATTGCGCCAGTAGATGTAATGCTTGGCGTAGTTGCGTTAAACGCTTGCGCGTTTGTCACATTCCCTGACCCGCTTACGGTCAGCGCCCCATATACTGCGGCAAGGTTAGTTACCGAACCGTTTGATGTGTTTCTTGCCGCTCCTTGCAATCCGCGAATGTTGCTTGCTGTTCCACTTCCGCCATGGCTTGTTCGCCCCTGAACGGAAACTGCATTGGAAATGTTGTTTGCGCCGCTTGTGTCAGTTGCAATAAAGTGCGCCGCAAGGTTTGTCGTACCGCCAGAGTCGCCAGTGAAAGTTGTTGTATGAGCGATTTGCTGCACTGTTCCCGCAGCTACCGTTCCCGCCGTAGTAGTCGCGGTGACAGCAGAGGCCGGAAGCGTCCAAGTCCCTGCATTGATCGTGAGGGAGTCGGCAGCGGAATCGCCTAGCGTGGTGTTTCCGGTACTGGCTAGAGTCGTGAAAGTGCCTGCGCCGGGAGTTGTGCCGCCTATCGTGGTGGATTCAAACGCGCCGCCTGTAACGGTTTTCCCGGTAAATGTCAAAGCGGATGGCAGGGAAAGCGTAGGATTTCCAGATACCCCATCTCCATTCGTCGCCGTGATTTCGTTGGCGGTGCCGGTAACGGTTCTGGTAGTCCATGTGTCGGTAGCGGTACGGGTCGCTAATCCAGTCCCCGCTAGTCCTTCGACTGCGGCAAGGTCATTTGCTAAAGCAAGCGTTGCCGTGCTCCCCGATGTTGTGACCGTAATTCCAGCGGCAGGGGCAACAATCGACTGCACAGCGGAACGTACTTTGTTCCATAGGCGAGACATCCAGCGCCCATCGGTGCGCCCGTCTGCGGTCGTTTGCGGCTGTTCTAGGTCGGTTTGTGCCATAGGGACGTAAAAAAACCGGCACTAGGCCGGTTGTGGTATGGTTATGGGATGAGTTCTTGGACTTGGGCGCTAATCCTCAAGCCTTTCGGGGCGCTGCTTATATTTGGCGGTATCTGTCTGCCAATTCGTATGCTGATTTACAAATACATGCCGGACGGGTGGCTGAAATATCAGATACTAAAAACCAGAGGCGGAACCGCTGACCGCTTCACCAGCGACCATCGAGGGAAGCAACTTCCGAATTAGTTCGTTTTGAGCGCCGATATTCAGCAATTGAAGCAGGCGATTTGGTTGATAGCTTGGCGCTCCCATTGCTCTTTGAGCCGGACGCGATAGGAGGCCATAACGGGCCGCTACGCGGGCAGCAGGGATAGCCAAAGCCTTGCCCTCGGTCATCAGCGCAGCAGGGCCATAGCCAAGCGTATCAAGCGCCGTTATCGGGTTAGCATCACCTGCCTTTGGAAGTCTTGCAACATCCCAAAAATTATTGGCAAACTTGCCGATAGTTTCCAGTTCGCCAGATAGCGGTTTACCAGATTGCAACCGTGATGCAATTTTTGCCGCATTGACTTTCCCGCCACCTTCGACAATGGCATCTTCTATCGTGTGTGCTTTAGCCATTAGTTTCCGGGCATCACGGAACCCTTTGAGCATGTCCGCGCCAGTCATGTAGATAGTCTGCCCATTGGGGCCGGCAACAGGATTAACCAAAGTCGCCCCGCTCCCACCTGATAAGCTGCGTTCAATTTGATCTTCTAGCGCCTTGGCAATGTCTTTTGCGGCCTTGGCTGTTCCAGTATTGCCAGCGCGAAACGCAGCAGTTGCTTGGTCGCGCAAAGCCTGTGAAGCCTGCAAAGCGTCCCCGGCATCAAAGCCAGGTACGCGGAAGGATTCAACGAGTTTCCCCACTTCATCAGGAATCGCGTCCTTAAACGAACCCGCCGCGCCTGTGTATTTCTTGGAAATAAAGTCAAGCGCCTTTGCGTAATCCTGATCTGCCGCAACCTGCCCAAGATTTGCAATTGGCTCATACCCTTGTTGGTAGGCTTGCTTCCTGATTTGTTGCATGGCTTCCGAAGTCAATGGCGCATCTTCAGCCATTCCAACGGCTTGACGCGCAAGGTTGTCAGTTACGTCCTGATTCTTGATCCCGGCTAGTTGGTTGGTTTTCACCTTGCCAGAAATGCCTTCGAGAATCCGCGCCGTCAATCCGCCTTGCCGCATACTAGGAGGAACTACATAACCAGCGTCAAGCGCTTCCTTCAATGTTTGATCTTTTGGGGCGTTTTGGGCTTGTTTAAGTTGTTGGGCAATTTTTACCTTGTCGAACACTTTGCCAAGGCCAAGCGCCGCCAAATCCCCGACCGCTTTACCACCCATACCAGCTACGCCACCGACAGCGATATTCTTAAGCGTTGATTCATCCCCGATAGTGGGCTGCAATGCGCCTGTGACGGCTCCAATGGTTGCGGCTCCTATGTAGGTGTTAGCGCCGGGGATAAAGGCGGTAGGAGCCAATAAAGTCACGTTCCCGGCAATTGCGCCAATGGGCGCTTCTTGGGCGATTGTGCGGTTGTTTTGTATGGCCTGTTCGTCACCCTGTCCGATAGCTTGTTTTCCGCGTTCCCATAGATTCGACAATGCAGTGCCAGCGCTAGCGATATTGCGGGTTCCCCAATTGGTGTTTTTGAGGGTGTCGCGCAAAGCGTCATCAAGGCCAGCCGCACCGACTTTTAACGGGCCTTTGGAAAAGTCAGTCTGATTGGATTTGGCGGGATAGTCATTCCAAGGCCCATCGTTATTCGATTGGGCGTAATCGTCCCAAGGCCCACTCATTTCGCCGGTTCCCAACTTGTGCGGTCAGCAGGGTTGCCACCTTTGAAACGATACCCTTTAACAACGGAACCAATCGCAGGGCCGGAAGCGGCGCTCGTGTCTTTGTTCCCGTTGGCGGACTGTAGTGTTTCTTTCCACTTGGTATAGTGCTGCTCAATCTTGCCAAGCGCAGCTTCTACGTCTTTTGGGTCTTGGAGTTGGTCAAGGCTGGCAACGGTTGAGCGCAGCGCGGTAAGTTCTTGTACGGCGACTTGACCCAAAGCGCCACCCGTAGGCGACATATCGCGCATTTGTTGCAGGCGGTCAAAACCGAGATTTGCCTTGATGGTTTCGAGTTGACCCGCGAGTTTCCGCGCATTGGTCATGGGAAGGCCGGAAAGCAACCCTCCATAACCTGCCGTGGTGGCGCCTACGTTCTTTTTTGCTTCGGCAACGGTATTTAGAACCGTGTCGGCTTGGTCGGTCAATACTTGCTGCCTAAGATCAGCCTTCTTCCCTTCAATCCCGGCTTTGATGTCAGCAGGGCCGCCTGGGATTGCCTCAAGGTTTCCGGTAGGCGTATAGCGATAGCCAGCAGGGGCCGACTTTGTACCGTTTGCAGCATCCCTATTTTGCAATTGCTGCGACTCAAGTTCCGCTTGCGCTTTTTGCATTTTCAGCGCATCAAACGCCCGCGCCTGTTCCGCTGCGACATTTCGTCCAAGCGATACCTTTCGGCCATCGGCAAGCTGCACGGAAAACGGATCACCTTTCACTCGATAGCCTTTGCCGTAGCCGCCTATTTCAATTGGGGAGGCGTAATCTAGTTGTGTGCTTTGCGGTTGGGAGTTGAAGGCGTACTGAGCGCCGGTAGCGTTATTCCGCATCGTGTTCATGGCGGGCGGCTGTTGGGGCGGCGGCTGCAACAGTGCGGCAAGTTGATTGCTGTCACCCATTACGGCTTGGTCGCCATTGCCTGAGATGGTTTGCGATGACAAGAACTGATCCAGCGCGTTCATATCTTCAGGCGTCAAATTTTGGCGGTTCTGCAAAAGAGAGGCGAGAGAGTTTTGCATTACATCCCCCATCCGTTTCCACGTTGATACACAGAAGCCCACCCCAAACGATCCGCGTTGCTTTGTGCGTTGGCTTGATTCGCAAGAGAAGCCCACCCCAAACGATCCGCGTTGCTGGTTTGCTGATCTTGCAGGGCGTTGTTTGCTGCGCCTTGGTAATAACTTCCAAGCGCGTTTGCCTTGGCCCCCCACATGCTTGTATTGGCGTTCTTGTCGCCCAAATATCCTTGCATGTTCTGACCTAGCAGACTGGCCAAACGGTTGTATTGGTTGTCGTACTCCTGAGATGCTTGGCCTTGTGCGTAATCGTTCAATGCAGCCAGTCGATTACCGGAACCAAGTAGCCCTTTAGCCGCCATTGAACGATTTACCCCCTCCATTCCTTGACCAAGGCGGAATTTGTAGGCGGCAGACTGTTGAATGGAATCGGGGTTGTCGAGAAGAGAATTAACGCGGTTCTGCGATTGGCTCAGCATAGATTCAAACCGGTTCGGCATGTCTTGCGCTGAAGTATTGAGATACTTCGCCAGCAAGTCTCTGGCATTCCCAAAATCAGTGCCTAGTTGTGCGGTGTATTTTGATTGCGATGGAGTAAAAGACAGCCCTCCCTTGCCTGCGTTTGCGTTTGCATTGACAAACCCGGCAAGGCTATTGTTGTTGCCGGACAGAGTAATTCCGTCAGATTCATACAATGGAGGCAATCCCTGCCTTGCGCGAGCGGCGTCAGTCTCGCGATTCCAGTCTATTTTTTGTTGGCGTAATGCTTCTTTTCCGGCGTCATAGAACATGATTTACCTCTGCGTTTCTATCTCAAGTGCTTCCACTCGGAAAGCGGAATTTTCAACATGCAGGAGTTCGAGCGCCCTGCGACTTGTCCTGCCACATGCTTTAACCCACGTCCGGTCTGCTTCCATGTTCATCGAACGGAAACCGGAATAAGTTACATAGTCGTTATCCGTTTTTCGGATCAGGCAATAGGTAGAAACTTTGTCCCCAACCAGTTCGGTTGATGAAATTCGTTTCCAGTCCGATGTACCCCCGTCCCATTTGTTTGTCCTGATTCGCGCCGCAATGGCGCCTACAGGGTCGGAATAGATGGACTCGGACAGAACGTAGAGATTCCCCCCGGTCGCGGTCTGCATCCACTGGAATCCACCGGAAGCCGTCGAAGCGATAATGGGAAATACGTCCTCTGTGTAACCGTCACAAGTAGCCGAGCCGCTAAACGCCGCCCCATAGTTCTGAATATCGAAAGTGTCAGCCGTGACATTGGTTGCCACTTGAAACCCGTCAGAAATCCCGGTTCCGCTGATATTGACTATTTTCCCGTCGCTGTACGGATGCCCTTCTGCGGTGACTGTTCCGGTTGCGGATATGGCGGTAATGGTTGTGCCATCTCCATCATTAGTCAGATACGTCCAGAGCGTCCAGATACCGGCTTCAAAGTCATAGACTAGGGTAACGCCGACCGTCCCAAGGGTCAGCCCGTAAAGCGTGTGTGATCCGACCTTGCACACCCATGAACTAACCTCTGCCAAATCATCGGCATCCAGTATTTTTTCAACCGAAGTATCGCTGATCTTTTCCGGGGTCGTTCCATTCATGCGGAAGATCCCCCGTCCCTGCCCGTCCAGCATTTGCCCCATCCAGATAATCGAACCAGCAATCTGTTTAACTGAATCCTCTGATGCACATCCGATAGAGAAAGCCATTGACGGAACAGACCCAAGCGGGGAGCCAGGAGCAGGGTTTGCCGCATCGTAGAAAAATTCCGTGCTGTACTGCTTGAGCGCCATGACGTAACTTTGATAATTCGTCAGGTACACTCCCGCTCCCGGCTGGATGATTGCCTGAATGAAGTTGAGCGCGTTCCAGCTTGCCGCATCTTCCAAATCAGAGCCGTTTATTGTTCCGTCCGGGGTCATTACGTAGAAGGTGCCGTCCAGATACGCACACCCCCTAGTTGTATTGACTGGATAATCCGTGTCCGTGATTTGTGTTACGGTCAATCTGCTTGACGTGTTGGCAACGTAGGTTGCCGCGGTGTTTCCTGTCTCAAGCTGCGCCCATGCAACATAGACCTCATCGTTAAGGGTTGAGACCTTCACCCCGCAAGAGATTGAACCAGAGACAGCAGCGGTAATTGAATACCGCGCCCATGCGCCGGTTATTGCGGTGACTGTGTAATTAGCCCCGTTGATTGTCAGTGAAATATTGCCGGTTCCGGTTTTTCTCTTGAGGTAAATCGAAAATACCTTGTTCGACAATAGACCGGCATCAACCGTCTGTAACAGAGTTGCATTGGCCGATGTAGCTTTGAACGTGTATGCGGTTGATCCGCCGCTTGGGTCGGTCTGCCCTGCCGTTAGAGTCCCATTGGTGAGCGTCCATACCGCATTGGTAAAAACCTGCGAATAAAGAAGCTCATTGATCGATTGCGTAGCGTAGTAGCTAGCGGTCTTGCTTTTGAAAAATAGCTGGCTCATGTCGTGGATTGAACAAAGTCAAATTGACCCGTTCCTGTCAATGCGGTTTCAGTGGTGATCGTGCTGCCAGTGGAGTAAGCAACCCCAATTCCAGCAAAGAACAAAGAGTTTCCGAAGATGTATGGAGACGCCACATTAAGATATGAATTAGGCGCGTCACCAATAACGGTTCTAGTCGATAGCGTAATGTCTCTGCTTATTACTTTGCCACTAAGATCGCTGAACCCATAAAACTGCCCATTGTAAAAACAGGTTAAATAATCGTAGTCATCAAACGGGCCGGGGATTCTGCCGTTGGTGGCTAATCCAATTGTTTGAAAATTCAAAAAGTCTGTTGAGCGGTAGCAAAATCCATTACCGTCAAAAACATAAAGATAGCCATCACCAACATAGCAAAAAATCGGTATTTCGCTTGTGCCAAGATCAAGCCCGGTTACGGTTTGCGCAGTCCCAAAAGTCGCCCCGTTATTCGTTGATACTCTGAGTTGCGTTCTTGCGCCGTTGTAGTAGTAAAAATTACCTTCTACATTCACGATAAACCCCGGCGTAACTGGAGTGGCCGATACCAAATCCCAAGTGATCCCGTCATCGGGAGTTGAATAAAGCCTGTCATTCACTGCATACACAATGCCGCTTTTTTCAAACATGGCGATTGGTAGCCCATCAACCGTACCGGGGAATCCACCAGTAGAAAAATAAGTAAATCCGTCTGCCGTAACGTAACAGTCACCATTTGCCCAATCAACAGCGATAACTTCGACGCTAGTTGGCTGGAATGTCGTGAATTGAAATGTTGGGCTTGTCGAACCACGCACAAAATCTCCACCAACCGGCCCATAGGGAATAGTCGATTTTAGAGACGCTCCATAAACACTCAGAAGCGTTCCGTTGAAATCGACAAGCCCTTGCCCATTGCCAGAAGTAGCAGAGGTGGCAATCTGTAGCGCAGGGCGTACCGCTGCGATCCTTCCGCCATCCTCAGCAAGAACATTGGTCATGCGTCCGTCTTTGTTGCTCGTGCCGTCACGAGAAACGAGCGGAGTTACAAGGGGTAAACGCACTTAGAAATTCCCGGCAAAAATGTTGTATCTCTGCCAGTTTCGCAGAATGGTCGCGGGCATCCCCATCAAGTCGCTTGGGTTGTTGATTCTTTTGATATTGCGCTTGGAAACGTCAGCGATTCTTTGAACCTTTTGAGGGGCATCAATACCGAATTCCGGCGCAAGTTCGCAGGCAAGGTTGTAGCGGAAAGCGCGAAGATAACCGGGGGGGATAATCAGGTCGTCGGTGACATCATCCGTTTGCGTGAGTTCGGTAACGGAAATGATGTGAAACGTCAGGTCGATGGTAGGTTTTGGATAAACCGTCATCCTGATATCTGGCATGTCGTAATTGATCCACATCACCGATGGGTAAGTCGATGTGGATGTCTTGAGGGCTATCCCGTCGTATTGTTCCTGATTGATGATGGAAAACGAGTAGGAAATCCCTGTACCCGGCTGGACAAAATAGGACGAGTCATCAACCTGTATCGGGCGAACGCCATGAATATGCGTAGCCGATGCCATTGAGGGGCCAAGCGTGAGGGAAAGGGTAGATGCGGGCCAGGTGAAGGATTGGTCTTGTGTGGAATACACAGAGAGTCGTTCGGTGCTCCACGAGTCAATCATCTGGTTGAACGCATTTAACCCATTGGCAAGCTGTGTCGAATCTGCGGTTTCGGTCGCGTCCAGCAGATTCAGGAGCCTTAGTGCTCCATTGATTTGGTCGGCTACGGTTGCCATTTACGCCGCCAATTGTTCTTTGATTTTTGCAACCCCTAGCTTGTGGTGCGGGGCTTTGCCAAATTTGGCTTGGTATTGGGCGCGAAGGTCTTGAGCTTCATCGTTAGCAGGAGTGACAGAACCAACCCGAAACCAGCCATTAGACTCGTCATAAGCCGCTTCCGCTTCCGAGCAGGCAACCTTTGAGCCGTGTTTGGGATGCATCAGATAGATAACCATTAGCGGTTCCTTAGATAGTTGCCTAGATGCCCGTTGAACGTCTTGAATCCAACATGGCCCATGTTTATTTCGGGATCAATCCACACCTTGCCGCCCATCTCTGTCCATCTCCGGCAAAATGCGTAGTCCTCACCCATCTTGTGTTTTCCGATTCGGTAGTCAGCAAAAAGCGCCCATGCTTTTTTGTTGGGAGCGGTTTCAACGTAAAACTCTGAATCGGGGTACTGCTCAACCATCGCTTCCAACTGCTTGCGAGACAGCTTCATAAATCCAGCAGGAACCCCGGCGACTTCGAGTAGTCCGGTTTCGGGGTCGGCGTGGAGTTCTGGTTTGTCCAGCCACTTGACGCAGTAGTTAATCGGGTCGCGGCGTTGCGGATAAATTCCGGCCACCATATCAACGGGGTAATCCACCAGCTTTAACAGTGCTCCGGCTTGCCAGCACACATCGGAATCAATGAACACCAACGTGTCGGCCTTGGAAGCGAGGAACTGCGCCACGATCAAGGCTCTTGCGTCAGCAATCAGTGCATTTCCGCATTCGTCATGCACTTCAAAGGAATCCCCCCTAGCCTGTAGGCTCAGGAGGTCGGTAAAGAGGGATCGCATTGTCCCTAAGTGAATCGTCCCGCTATAGGCGGGGATTGCCACCATGACGTGCATTAAGTGATCCTGGAAGGTTTGACAGCTTTAAGGGCAAATTCCAAACACTCTCCGTTCTCGTGCATTAGGAGAATGTCAAAATCAGCCTTGTAAATGGAACGAAAATCGGACATCGGCGTTATCCCGACTTGCGCGGTGTAGGCCGGTTGATGCAAAAAAATCAGCGATTCTTTGGGAATCACTCGCGTATGTGATGGGTCGCCCCATGCCCATACGCTTGTTGGAAGCGGAACCGTGGCGAACAAGATGCCATCCGGTTTCAGGACTCGCCAGAAGTCGGAGAATTGGGCAAAGAATTGTTTGTAGTCGCCCTGTTGCCCTACGTGCTCCAATACTTCATAGGCGTGTATTTCGTCTGCCGAATCCTCGCCAAAAGGCAACGGATCGTGCAGGTCATGCACCACGTCCGGTTTGTGACGCGGTTCGTAATCGAGGGTAACAAGACCAGCCCAATCGGGCCGGTCCTGTTTGTGCAGCTTCTTGACGCGGTTTGACCCGCAGCCAATGAGTAGTTCCATCAAGCCAGCAGACCGTAAGCCTGGAGGCGCGAAATGATGGAATTGACGGCAGTTGCAATATCCGTCGCGGTCGGGGTTGTAACGAGGGTCGTTACAGCAACACCCTGAACAATCGGGGTTGTGCCGTAGAAACCTACCTTAGAGGTAGCAGCACTGCCGATGCGAACACCGCCAGCGCCGTTACCGAGTTGAACAGCTTGGGCGCTACGGCCAACCACCAGCGTTTCGCCGGTATTGCCATCACCAATCTGTTCGCCATCACCAATTGCGGGAAGAGCCATGATTCATCCTTTCAAGAAATCAGCCCCACCGTTTGCAGGCGGGAAATGATCGAATTAACTGCGGTAGCGATGTCAGTCGCCGTGGGAGTCGTGACAAGGGTCGTTACTGCTGCGCCCTTGGCCACTGGAGTCGTGCCGTAAAAACCAACCCGGCCACCTGAGGCTGCACCGAGAATGCAGCCATCAAGTTGCGGGTCGGAATAGGCAACCCCTACTGGTTTAGTATTGGTTGCCATAGCTTAACCCCACAGGCGAACGCCGCCCTGCGGACGAATGGTCGAGTACCCGTAGAGGACATCGAGACGTGTCGGGAGACGGTCGTTGTTGATGTCGTACTGGCGCACCAGACGCAGGCTGATGCCGTTATGAACTTGGCGCGAAGCCATATCCACACCCTTGGGCATTACCAGGTCAGCCGTAGCAAACGTGATAGCGTCCTTGTGGTAGATCAGGTTCTGCGGGTAGGCGGTCGCAGCGGTTCCCAACATGGTCACGGTCTTGCCCGAAACCGGGAAGGAATCAACCGTTGCCAGCGCGTTTGCCGAGGTGTAGATCGCAGGCGAAACGGTCAGCGTTGCGGTAGAAGAACCGGTGACAGCAGCCGTCACAACGAACTGTTGCAGCGAACCCGTAGAAACGCGGGTCTGCGGATTGACCGCATAACAATCAGCGATGGTGAAAACGTCGCCGATATTCCACGTCTTGCTGGAACCGGTAAAGCTGATACCGACCGAAGTCGTGCCCTGAGTCGAGAGGGTAGAGGTCACGGTAATGCCAGTGCCCCAATCGCCAGTTGTGTGGGTCGTGATAGATTGCGACATGTTGATTTCGTCGTAACCAAGCACGCCCGTACCCATCATGCCCGACTTGAACTGAGACGAGATGGTGCCGCCCGGATTGAACAAACCTTTCAGCCCTTCAACCAAGCCAGCGTTTGCAGCTGGATTGACCGTTGCATAACGCGGGGACATCGGCGCAGCGGCTTCGTTCAACTTTTGCTGGCCTTGCAACAGCACCAGCGAAGTGCCGGGAGTCGTGCCGGGAGTACCAACCGACTGATAAATCGCCTTGTAAGCATTGGCAACGTCAGCATCGGTCGAAGCGGCAAGCTGAGATACACGGGGCTTCAGCACACGTTCTGCAAAGTCATCCATTTGCATGGTGAGTTCTGCGGTCGTGAAATTGACGCCGATGTGCTTCTGGCTCGAAACGGTCAGGGTCGTGTACTGCTCGTTGTCGTCCTGAACATTCAGCGCGGCACCGTCAGTCACCAAAGCGCGATCCGGCAGGCGGATACGCAGGGTCGTGCCGATCTTTGCGCCTTCAACGGCAAACGAATCGTCGTACTGCTTATTGACGTTGCGCGTCAGCACAAGGTCGTTTTCATAGATTTGCAGGGCTTTCGCCGTGATCATATCTATGGTTAAGAGTGAATTGCTCATTTCAAAATCTCCTTCGGTCTGTCATCGCGACAGTCCATTGCGGTTAGCGTGATTCAGCCTTCTTTCTCATTCGCGCCTCTTCCGCCCGCATCCATGCATCTATCCCATGCTCTTTCAGAAAATTGGGGTCGAGACTGGAGCGCGGTGGTGACGAGCCTTTCGGCTTGACCGGCGTAATTGGTTCGGGGGCTGAGGATGTTTTTACAGCCGGGGGAGTCTGCGAAATCTTGATTTCGAGCTTCCCTATTTCCTTGATCGCCAGGATTGGGGGCAGTGCAGCAATACGATTGGCTTCCGCTGGATTCTTGCCAAAGTAGTAGGCCAGGTCGGGGCCGGATTCAGAGAACTGGATTGCATCGGCCATTGCTTGCGAGCAGTCATAAGGAGTGCGGTAAGCGACTTGATCGAAGTCGCTGTACTTGTCTCGGGCATCTTCCTCGCGCTCTTGGTACGAGGCTGCTACCTTCGACATCTCTTCACGCCGTTTCGCTTCTGCGGCTTTTGCTTCCTGTTCCTTTATCTTGGCTTCCGCCCGCTTGTCAGCCCATTCATCAAGCGCCGTTTCATACTCTTGTAGAGTCTGATAGTTCTCTATCTGAGGCTTTCCTGCGGGGTCTGGTGCTGCTACTTCCGGTTGCTTGATCTGCTGTAGCAGTTCGGCAATCCTTCGGTCTGCTTCTCGTTGCGCTTTGCGTTCCGCCTTGGCGCGGATTTTTGCAGCAGCATCGTCCAGCTCTTTTTGAGTGTACGTTCGCTCCTGCTCCGGCGTTTCTGTTTCCTCGCTAACCGAGGGGGAATCTGGTGAGGCCGTCTCAACAGGTTCCTGCGCTGATGGGGTCTGCTCAGCTACAGGGGGAACAACGGGCACATCTACTGCGGGGGCTTCGTCAGCCATTGGTAAAACTCCTTCGGCCTTGCGGCACTATGGGATGTTGGCGTCATCACGACGCCCTCGGTGATCCGCACCGATACGGTTGAAACTCAGTCAGTGACTTTGCACGGGGCAGGATTTTCTTCAAACCGGACTGCCTTGATTGTGTTTTCTTCCAACAGCATGGCTTTCATCAACCTATGCCGGCCATCCATTATTTCGCCATCCTCGTCAAGAATGATTGGCTTGGATAAATCGGCATCATTAACGGCTTTCATATGCATAACCATTTCGCGAAGCGTGAGCTTCTCGTAAGTGTTGTACATATTCAGGTGATCTAGCGGTATTTGCATAACTGGAAGAACGCGAGACAATTCAAAAAGCCTAGGAACGCTCCACGAATGACGCCCAAGTTGGCACATCTGTTCGTGTGGTGGCACCCACGCTTTTACTTTCATCCTGACTACTCGAAAGTGACAGTAAGTGAAATCGTGTTGGCGATGTCGATAAACAGTCCATCGTCAAACTGCATCCCTTGCGGGAAAAAGTACGTCGCTCCTGCAGCAGGGGTCAGCGTGTCAATGATCTTGACTCCACCGGTAGATGTGCCGTCATAAACGGTCACGGTTCCCGAAGAAGTGGAGCTGATCGTGATGCTGTAGAGATTGCCGAACCCGGTTTTTACGATGGTATCGGCGGAGAGTTGTTTGGGATAGGCCATTTACATTCCTTCGGGCGTTAAAAAAGCGCCTTCGGGCGCTTGGTCTGGTGTCATTTCCATGTCGGGAGGTGCCTGCATGTGCTGTTCGTACTGTTCCAGTCCTACAGGCTCTTCCTGCTCTAGTGGGGGCTGAGACAGAACCGCTTGCATGGTTTGTAGTACAAGTTGCCGTACATCTTCCGGGCCAAGTGCCGGAGCCAGCGCGGTCAGTCTTTCCGTTGCTGCCTGGTATGCCTTGATATCGGATTCGAAATGCTCGTTCTGTACTTTCAGCATTTCGATAGCGTGCGGGACTTCTCTCAAAGCGGCGTCCATCTGCTGCATTTGCTGTTGCAGTTGTTCGATTACCTGCTTGGCCTGCGTTAGTTCGGGGTCATCGTCCCCGCTATCCAAGAGTCCATTCGGCAGCAGTTTCTTGACCGCGTTGGCAAACTCCTGCGACTCAGGGAAATCCATGTTCTTGACCGCGAAATACCGCAGCAGGAGGCCGACAGTAGGATCAGAAGCCCCCTGCGCCATCTCTACCATTGCGGCGGTCGTTTCCTGTCTCTTGGTCATGTAGGACGGGCCTACCGTGGCCATTACGTCATAGGTGCCAAGTGACGGGTTGTAAATCTTTTCAATGACCGCGCCGGATTCGTCTGTGACTTTCCGTACCGGAACCTTTTGAGTCGGGTCAAACTTCGCGTGTTCGACTTCACCATCAAGGCCGACAATCCGCACAATCCTAAGCGTGTCGTAAATCTTGGGTATCAGGTCAATAATCTGCCGCGTTATGTAACGAATCGCCCGTGCGAGGTTATCGCCGTAATGGTACGTTCCGATGTCGGTCTTTGCTTTTTCCTGCCTGAGAGCGATCCCCGATTGTGCTTTTGGATTGTTCCCCAGACTTGGGTCGTACTGTCCCGTGGTTCCCTTGATGTCGTCAGCAGCGCCCGCCTTGGCCTGTAGCAAGCCGCTGGACGCCATTGGCGGTGCGGCACGTTGAGGAAGGGGCATCGGTCGCCCTTCCTGATCGGTAACGTCAGGATTGACTTCAAGATACGGCCAATTGTTGATATTGGCGGTTTTCCACTTGTCCTCGTAGCCCTCAAACTGGCCACCATAACCAATGAACGGGGCTTTTGGTGCAAGGGCTAGCATTTCAGCCTCTTGCGAGCACCAATAGTTGTACATGCGTTGCGCGTCTTTGGCGGGACGAACAATCCCCCAAAGGTGTAATTGACCATCAATTTCTACTTCGTTGCCAACCACGCGGACAACCGGAATCCACTTGCCGGGCCATTCCTTTTCCTCAAGGATTTCGTAGCCGTTGGTCTTGCACCACTTGACGCTTTTAACAGTGGTCTTGCGTTCCTTGGGTTTTATCAACCCACCGGGGTAGGCCGCTTCGTACTGAGCTTCCCATGCTTTGTCCTCGTCGGAATCCTTCAGGACGCCCTTTGTAGCACCGGGCCAAAGTCTCAGCGTCTTTTCTTCTTCTTCAATGTAGAAATACTCAGCGATACGGACGGTTTCGTTATCCATCCACAGCGCCAGGTTTTCATCCCCTGCGCCCGCTTCGGCGAGAGACGAAATCGGCATGGCGTGCGGCCATGTGCGCTCGTACTCTTCCTTGACCATGTTTTCCGTGATAAAGCACCACATGGCATCCGCGCCGCACGGGTCTTGGATCATCGGGTCCATATAGACCGAGAAGGCGTTTTTGATCCGACCTATCTTGATCTCTTGGTCGAATGATGCCTCATCAACGTACTCGGTCAGGAGGCGTATATACCCCTCCCCGAACGTAACCTGTTGGTCACAGGCAGTGTCATACACCACGTCAGCGTCAGAGATGTACTCGATATGGCGAATGACGCCACTCAGAATCTGAGCAACCTCAATGTCTGCGCCGTCATCAACCGGGATGACCTTGGCGGACGGGCGGTTCTGTCTTTGGTCGTTGGTGATTTGGAACACATGCTGAGGCAGCTTGTTCATCACCAGCGAGGGGCGGGCATTGATCGTCTGCCCTTGTACTGCACCACGCGCAGTCAGTACGTCGTTGGGCCATTGCCAATCGGGAGTGTCAGGCGTTGCAGCCTTGAATTTGAGGTCGTCTAGTTCATCCTCACGCGAATTTGAATAAGCAGAGTTGGCAATCTTGAGCCGTTTCCGCATGAGCGGCAGGCGTTCGTCCCCCGCTTGCTTGCCGTCACCATTGGCAACAACACCTGCTGCGCTTACATCGCTCAATCTACCCACCCGATAACGTCAGCTTCACGAATACACACGTACTCGATATCGCCGAACTTCACCTTGTCGTCAGCACGAAATCCGAAGGAAATCTTGTCGCCTACCTTGAGCGCCATAGGACGATGCCCACCATCCTTCAGGAGCTTGCCAGGGCCGACCGCCACTACTTCGCCCTCGTGCAAATCCTCCTGAGCAATCTCAGGCAGCACGATTGACCCTATCTGTGTAATCGGGTCAAAACGCTTGACGTAGATGCGATCTTCGGTCGGGCGAATGTTCATTGGTTCCTCATTGATTGAAGCGCCGATATCACGGCGAGGTAAATGGTTCGTTGTTGGAACGCGGGTTCCAGATAGCCAACACTGATTAGGTGGGCTATCGCTTCGTCCAGTGTCTTGGGGTACTTCATGCGCCCATCCATGAGCCGTGGTGCGGTTGAATGTTGCGTGCCACTAGCTCGGTCTTGGCTTTTTCTTTCCTTGGCTTAACGATGCCGGGGAATAGCTCGGACAGCGCCCAAATTGCTGCATCCGCTCGGTTAGGGCTTTGTTCGCCCATGTAGCCGACAGTTGAAAACGCCATCAATTCATCTTCCAATTCCCGGAAGTAACCGACGTGTCGAACTTTCCCTTGTTCATACAGGGCAGAGATAGGCTCGGCTCTAACCGCTTTGCCGCGAGACGCAGTGACTTGCCGGTAATTTGTCCTTGGCCGCGTGGTCTGGATAACATGCTTAACCATCGCGCCACCGTAATTGATTTCTGCCACCACTGCATCGGCTTGGTGCCGGTCGTAAGCGTCGGTTGCAATCTTTCCCCATACCGCAGGGCCAGCTTTGACGGTCAGGTCTTCCAGCAGGTACGAATTGCCATCCATCCCGAGGCCAGCCACGACAATCCCTATTGCGTCGTTGTCTGTGTTGTTTTCGTCGTCTGCGCCGGACGGATCAACCGCAACCACTATCCGCACCATGTCAGGAGTATTGCCATCCAACACTCGCCATTTGTCTATATCTTCTTCGGCAAATAGGGCGTTGGGCGTTGCGTCTGCAAATTCGCCTTCTAGGAACCTTTTGCGCCCTCTTGCACTCAGCCCCTTCAACGTGTCCAGATAACCCGCTGTTAGGTTTTCTTGGTTGTCTGCGGGGTTGATCTGCATTGAGGCGTAATCACCGGGATTTACCAGCGGCAACTTCGTTTCAGGGTGGCGCTTTTCCTTGAAAACCCGATACGCCCAATGCGCTTTGCTAGGCGGGTTACAGTCGTAATACACCCGAGGCTTTAGGGGTACAGCAGGCAAATGTCCGATAGCCTGTTGCGTGGCCTTTTGTGCCAGCCGGGTAATCGCTGTCTCAACTGAGCCATACGGTATCTGGCTGCACTCGTTCAGGTAGATGGAAGCAAACTCCATCCCGAGAATCTTTTCGGTTCGCTCTTTGTCGTCCAGCCCACCAAACCAAATTTGTGAGCCGTTTTCAAACTCGGCGAACCAATCAGACTTGTTAATGCTGTACTTGACGCTAGGGAAACACAGTTCCATTACCTTCGGGAACGTGTCTTGAACAATCGAGTTCTTTACCGCGTTAAAGCGAAACCTCAGTATTGCGTGGCGGCTCTTTGGTGCCTTGATTGCCCGCACACAGATTGCGCGAGTCAGTACAAACGTCTTGCCGCTTCTCGATCCACCAAACAACATCACATGCGTTTGTTCGCCTGCCAACAATGCGTTGGCCTGCTCCTGCTTTGGAGTGAGCTTCAAAGGCGTTCGTCGTTGTTTTGAAGCACCAGCGTAAGGGGCGCGGTCGGATCGCCTAGCAGCGTGGTCGGCAATACCTTGCCAAGTAGAGACATGAACGGGCCGGGGTTTTGCACGGCTTGAACCTTGAGATACGCAACACCACCGCCGTCCTGTTCTTCAAGGGCTTGCAGGATCATTTCCCGCAGCGCCTTGTTTTCTTTGTTGGGGCCGCGCTTTCCTTGGTTAGGCCTTTTCTCGCCTTTTTTAAAAGTCCCGGCGTTAGCCATTTCTCTGTCCTTTCGGAGCCGCCTTTAGGGTGGCGTACCTGTAAATAAAAAAGCCGCCCAAGCTACAAGGCGGCGGAACGCTGCACTAGGCAGCGAGGAGGGGATAAGAAACCAATCGGGGACGCTAGGCCAAGTCCGATTGGCGTTTATTCGCTATTTGCAAACGGTTTCGCGTTTCAAGAATCGAGAAACTGCCACATCTGGCGAGATAACCGGGTTAATCGGTCATTTTCGGCAGTATTGGCGAATTGGCAGGGGTTCCACCTGCCCCCACCTCTCTTTTTCGCCTGCGTGTCCAAGGCGTGTGCGGGATTAACCGCAACTTGGCATGAAGCCAAAATGGTTGCAGCCTAGGGAGTTGAACCCTATCCCGCTGAGGTTATGAGCCTCGCGTTCACCACTGAAAGCTGCGTCTGATCTGTTCCCGCGCATTAAGCCTCGGCCTTCTTCATCCGATATTCTTGCAGGGCTTGGCGGGGTTCTGTATTTCGGCTGGCTACCTCTAGGATTGGGGCCTATTTGCGGGCACTCCATGCGATACCCGCTGAGATAGCCATGCGAAATACAAAAAATTAGTATTCTCTCCTCACCCATATACTACCCACTGTGTCAACCCCCCCCCTATTCTGCGCCCATTTCACGAACGCTAACCCATCCACAATACGGAGATTCTTCTAACACATGAACACGGCGCGGTATTGGTAAGCGCGGGGAGTCTTGCCAAGAATCGCTCATCTTCTTGCGTAGCTGCCCCTCCATCATGTTTTCGGCTTCAATGAGTACAGAGATAGCCGCCTTGACCATATCCGTGCCCTCTATCGGCCTTTCTCCTGTTCCGTGGCATACCGGGCACTCGTCCTGCTGAAAGTTCATTACGCCCCTTCCACCACAGTGCAGGCAGCGGCGACCGTTCCAATACTCGAAAGCCTGAAACGCGGAGTCGTGGCAAATCCTGAATTGCTCCTTTGCGGTCATTATCCGGCTGGTGACGATCAGGATAATTTCAGTCGCCAGTGCCCTAGGTGCTCCGTACTCTTTTGAACATTCGTCAATGAAATGCAGCAACAGATTGCCTAGTCGGTTGCGTTGGGCGCACATCCCTGCCGCGAGGATCGCATCATGTGCCCATGAGTCAGGGGCTAGGGTCGTGGCGCTCATGGCGCAAATGGCCGTTTCCGACCGATAAAGTTCTGCGCTCATATCGCTATCCCTCCAAGGTTGATGCGTTCGACGTTGCCAAGAAATGGCCGCGACTGTAGTTCTTTGTCCCTACGGTTCAAGTCGTATCTTCTTGCCCGCTCTCGCCTTGCCTCTCTCTCCCGCGACCATCGCTCTGCTTCTCGGATGGTCAGGCACGATTGGCACGTTCTACGGCGGTAGAGTTTCCCTTTTACCTTGACCAATGGGAACTTATCCTCCGGCTTTAGCGCACCGCACTTGTTGCACTCGGTTTTTTTCATCGTGATTCCCTTAGCTCTTTAAGTTTTTGCTTGTACGTTGCTTTTATGGCTTTGAGTTCGTCTATCGTCCTGCGTACCACTTCTGAGCTTGTCTCAATTCTTCTAACCACATCTTCTCCGCTTCTAGCGAGAAGCCCGCGCCGGTATGCGATAGCGTTTCCTGATTTGTGCTGGTTGCAGGGGACGCACTGACGATGACAGTTATCCTCATCGAATCGGAGTTGGGGAGCAGCTCCAACGCTTCGATAGTGACCCGCATCCCAGGCGGTTCGTTGAATAGCTCCGCAAGAAATGCAGGGCTTATCGTGATCCCGCTCTCTGATGTACGCATTGAATGCAATTTGTGCTTCTCGTTCATAGTCCCTCCGTGTCTTGAGTTTCTCTTTCCGTTCCCGCGTCTCTTTCCGCTGCGCCGCTTCCCGCTTCTTTGCCGCTATCTCGTACATGTGCTCTTTGCAGCACCACCACTCCCAATGTTCCTTCGGGATGAATCGAGCACGGCAGGTCTTGAGTTTGCATAGGCGGGATTTGCGGGGATTGAAGCTGATCATTTATGCAGATCGCGCCGCAGCCAAAGCAACAATGATCGCGTCCAATTCCTCCCACCGAAACGCGCCCGCCATTCGTAGCGGTAACTGCGGGCCTGCGCCATGCACCATGATTGAAGCGCCTTCATGGTTTGACCATGTGTTAATCGTGACGCTTATACTTTTAGAGCTTAGGTAAATTTCCTTGCTGTCTGATTTGAATGTTTCGAGTTTCACTTAAAGCCCCTTTCGTGTTGTTCGGCTGCTGCTTTGCCATCTTCCTTACACTCGAAATACCCCAAGCACTCTTTCTCGCAGTACAGCGGCCAGAGCGTTTCGCCATCCACAAAACAGGCAGCGAGGTAGTAAGTTCCCCGCTTACCTTTTGCGGTTCCGGCATCTTTTCCGGTTGATGTCCAGTAGAGTGGTTGGATCATTTTTACGTCTTTGTTACCCGTTTCCAAGCGCATATATACGCAGTTGTTCAGACAGCCATAGCGCGTTTTTTCTGTCCATCCTTGATGAACGAACTATTAACACTCCATCACCGTCGTACCCAACTATCACAACTTCTTTAAGGTTGTCGTGGTTGGCAAACTCAAGCGCCGACAGTAAGGCTTGCTGTGGTGTCATTGTTTCTGTAGCCGGAAACGCAAATACATTATTCATAATTCCCCTTTCATCCACTGACTTCTAAAGCCACGAAACCACGCGACCGAATACACCGCGCAAAGAAACATCACGCCCCATTGATCCGCGACCCATGCCGCGTAGAACCAGAAAGGTTCGTTCGCCAGACCGACGATGCAAGCCCACTTGCGCCAGGATTCGCGGGCGTCGTTCGCAAGCCATACAGAGGCAGTGCCAAGGACGGCTATGGCGATCTGGTCTAGTGTCATGCTGCTTTCAATCCCCATGTTTCAATCGTTCCCGCTGTTACCTTCGGCGCATTGAGCTTCTTCGCGTAATCCTTCAGCGCGTTAAGGTGAGAACACTCGTGGTAATGCTTGGGAATCGGTACGCCGTGATTGCGAAGCCATTTAACGCGAGAGGTCACGGCGTCATAACTCCTGTCCATTGCCTCGGCAACCTCTGCTAACGGCTTTCCTTCCGCCATCAGGTCGAGCAGCGTTTTATCGTTGTCGAAAGACCATCGCACTTTCATGCCGCGACCTCCTGCGCCATCTTTAGCGCCGTTCCGGAGATTCGCTCTCCGGCGTCGTGACGTGCAATCAACTTGTAGGCCCAAGCTCGATTCCCGTATTGCGAAAAGTCAGCCGGGTTGTGCGGCTTAACGGGTTTCGCGGCAAAGCATGGTTCGCATAGTGGGCCTGTATCGTCCCGCGTTACGGCTGTAATCGTGCCGCATTGGTAGCAGGGGATTGAGCTTGACGGGCCAGCTGATGCCTTGAAAACGTAACCACAAGCGCATTTCGTGGAACTTGACCACGAACCACAGTCGGGGCATTCAGTTGCCATTGGGGACTCCTAACGCGCCTTGGTATTGCGCGAAGTTGGTTGCATTGAATAACGTGGCAGGACGCAGGTACGGTTCCATCCTTTCGTCTGCCCCCCATTCCCTAGCCTTCATCGCAATCACCTGCTTACACTCGGCAACCGTTGCGCCTTCCTTGAGGCGTGCGGCAATCATGCGCAGGTTTGATTTGACGGGGCGATAGCGCCTTCCAGTCTTTGCGTTGAGAAAGTCGAGGATTTGGTTTGCTTCGGGGTTTAGAGAATTCAAAGAAGGCGTGACGGAGGCGTCGGGCTTGCCCGACAAAACTTCTGCCTCTGTCTCTACTCTGTCTCTCCTCTCCTCTGTCTCTGGTACAGCAAGGTGCAAGCATGTCGCTAGCGTGCTGCTATCAGATATTAGGAATCCAGCTTTTATCAATGGGTTAAGACCTTCTGTAATCTCTTTTTCGGTAGTGCGAAGTCGAAAGGCCAACTTCCGTGCATCACCGTCAATAGAACCGTCCATTTGCTCACTTGCTAGCAACCACAGCATAGGCGCTAGCGCCCTGCTAGCAATCGGCAAGCATTGAAATTCAAAGTCATCCAATAGACCTTTATGCAGCTTTACCCAAGGGGGAGCGCGGTCTTTGTAATGCTGAAACTCTGACCAGTTTTTAACGGTCAGCTTCATTTACGCAGCCTCGGCAAACAAGTCGGAAGTGAGCTTGTTAGCGTTTTGAAGGTTGCGGCTGGCTTGCTCGTAATAGCTATTTTTCAGTTCCACGCCGATAAACTTTCTGGCCATTTGAATCGAGATGTATCCCTCTGACCCAATCCCCGCAAACGGGCTTAAAACGACGTTTCCGGGCATCGTCCAGAGTTCTATTCCCCTGCGTATCACTTCAAGTTGCAAAGGGCAGATATGGCGCTCGTCATCGTTCTCACGGGCTGATTGGTATTGCAATGTGTCCGATGGGTTAATGTCCATCCAGATCGGGCTAGCAACCTGCTGCCACTTGGTAACGGGGTAATCTTCGGCATCGTGTTTGACCTTATCAACCATTTCGCCAGGCGCTCGCATCGTCACCAAGTAGTCAGGAATTCCCTGACGTGACATGCATGCGTTTTCGCGCACGGTCTTATGCAACAACCCTAGAGCCTTGGTTCGCTGCATTGCAGTCACGGGGTCTTTCCATATGCAGACTTCGGAAGCGTAGATAAATCCCTTGGCCTGAAACGCTCGGATCAGATCCCCGCGAAAGTCCTTTATGCCGATATATCCGTCACGTTCCTTGCTTGTCGGAATCAACATGCAGTGAAATGAGACGTTGTGCCCCGGCTTGATAACCCGGATTAGTTCGTCCAGCAGAAAGCCGAAATGATGGAAGAACTCGGCATCGTTACGGCAATTCCCCATGTCACGCGGGCTGTTTGAGTAGGTGTAAAGACTGGCAAAAGGGGGGGAGAAAATCGAGTAATCAATCGTATGGTCTGGAATCCCCTTCAAGACCTCCACACAATCGCCGTGGTACAGCGCGAAGTTTTCCCCTATGGTTTGTTCTATGCAGTTCATATGGACTCCAGAAATGATGGGACAACGATCCGCTTTTGTGGAATGTAGGGATTGGTTTCCTTTGAATATCCCAACACCCCTGAGCGAACCGCATCAAGTGTTTCAATAGCCATTGCATCGGCCATCGCTTTTGCGTCTGCTTCTTTTCTCTTGAGATTTGCGACTACTGCGCCTTCTTGATTTGACGCATACACATGGACATTGACGGGCTTTGTCTGCCCGAATCTCCAACAACGTCTGACAGCTTGGTAATACGCCTCAAACGAATCCGTAACCCCCACAAAGGCCATGTGGTTGCAGTGCTGCCAATTCAGGCCAAAACCACAAATAGACGGCTTGCTAACAAGTACGCGAGCCTTACCATGTGCGAAGTCATGTAATCGTTTCTCTTTGGTTTCCGTTGGGTCTGACCCTGCGATCTGAATAGCGCCTTTGATTGATGCTTCTAGTGCATCACCCTCGGCATTCAGGTCGCACCACACTACCCAAGGGTTATCATTGGCATTGCACAGGTCGGCACATGCCTTCACTCTCTCCACCATCGACTGACGGCGGGCATCGCGTCTCTCCATGAGGGTCTGCGCCTCAAGCGCGAACAGTCCGTGGTCGGGGTTGTGTTCCAGTTCTACCGTGTGCTGATTGACGTACAGCGGCGGCAGTTCGTACATGGACGCGTCGTGTCCAAGATCAGCGGGGGATCGAACCATCGCGCCCCATGACGAAACCCAACGCCAGAACAAATGGCGGGCATGGCCCTTCAATCTCCACTCTTGAGTATTGGCCGCGTCATGGATAAAAAACTCTGCGAGCATTTCAGTGCGCGAGCGAACCCCTAGAAACTCTGCATGGTTCCCAAGTTCCGTCCAATCGTTAGGGGCCGGGGTTGCGGTAGCGCACAGTTTGAACGGAGTCGATCGAAACGTCTCCAGCAGAATTTGCAGCGTCTTTGCCGTGTGGTGTTTGATGATGCTTGATTCATCCAACACAACACCACCAAACCGAGAGCAATCAAACTTGTGCAGCCGGTCATAATTGGTAATCGTGATCCCTGATCGAACCTGCTCATTCTCTCTGGCATGGTTGATTGATACGCCAATCCGGGAGGCTTCTTCGGTTGTCTGCTCTGCCACGGCAAGAGGGGCTAGAATCAGCACATCCCGTCCAGTCTCACGATGTACCGTATCAGCCCATGCGACCTGCATCCGGCTTTTCCCCAGCCCGGTATCGGCAAATATCGCAGCAGAGCCACGGCGCAATGCCCATGCGGTCAAATCCTGCTGATGGGGGAACATCCCGTAATCACGCAGCGCAACATTCAACCCTTCACGCTTGACGATGCCGAGCTTGCCACTCACAAACTGAGAGTAAGTCATCCAAGTTTCTCCATATCGCAGCAATCCGCCGTATCGTCTGTTACCTGATAGGCGTCGCGGAAGTCGTCAGCGGTCAGCTTGCAGCCGTGTATCGGGCAGTCGGTATAGACCCAAAAGCAGCCATTGCCCCAACCTTGACCGTTGCCGTTATCGCTCACAGGGCAAATGCAGCCGTTTTTGATTGCGGCGTCTGAGCCTGGATTCATGCGGCCTTTCCTTCCTTGTATTTTTTAACGGCCGCCAAGTTACACTTCCTGCACCCCCTATGCCCAAGTTTTCTAACGTAGGTGTTTTCCTGAGTAAATTCATGGCCGTTTTTGCAATGAGTCTTAAAGAAGTTCTCACTGCCTACGCCATTTCCCCTAAGCATATTTTCTTTATGTGTTACAGCCTCAAGATGTAGAGGATTTACGCACGCCCTGTTTCTACATAAATGATCCAATTCTTTACCTTCTGGAATGACGCCATTTGCGAGCAAATAAGAAATACGATGGGCCTTGTCCGTTTTAAAAACACTTCGCTTACCACGATGGAATATTCCGTAACCGTCTTTATCTTTTGTTGATAACCAAATCCAACAACATTCAGTTTTTTCGACATTTGACCAAAACGCATCCATTACGCGGCCTCCGGTTCGTCAGGGAAAACAAAGCCGAGATTCTCAGCAGCCCATTGGTAGGTGTAATCGATAAGCTGGCTGTATTCGTCCCTGTCAGCCTGCTCAGAAGGCTTTACAGCGCGATACCACTTGTCGCCTAGCTTGTACTCGTCCAGACCGAAGAAATCGGCCTTAATCGCTTCCTTGACCTTTCCCGGTGTCTCCCCAACGTGTAGGCCAATGTCTCGGCACATTGCATGGAACTTTCGGCGCTGGACGTCGGACTTCGACGCGGTACGACCGCATGTCGGACACTTCCTTGGCTGTAGCTTGGTGACAGTTGCGGTCACAGTCTCGGCATCCCTATAGCAATGGCAAGCAGGATTGAGAGGAATATGCAGGTTAGGGTCACAGCGCCCTCGCCCGTGCAATCAGTTCCTCATACCCCGCAACCGTCAGCAGACCGTTATGCGTCATCTCATGCGTCAAAAACTCGCACACTGTCTGCTTGATCTGCTCGCGGATGGCGTAGGCTTCGAGTTCGTTTAGCGTGATCGTCTCGCCACCGCCTAGGGTGTTGGATAGGCGCTTGAATTCGTCGTAGGCGCGGCGTTGCGGGGTCATGGTTTGTACTCGTAGCAGTAATCGCTCATTACTTCTGTTTCATCTTCACCATTCGCTATTCGCTCCAAAGCAACCCATATCCAGTGAGCGCCAATTTTCCCTTGATGCAACTTGATGTAAGTTCGCAAAATGTGTTGTTTCGCTCCGCGATCAAAGCGGTCAAATTCGCTTGCCATTAGGCACATCTCCTTTCCGCTAACACCTGCTCCAAAATTGTCAGGCCACGTTGTTTCATTTCCCATTGCGTAATCGCTCGATTGCCGCAAGCTGCTTCAAAGTTGGCTACCTTGTCGGCGGGGAGTGAGCGGCGACCGGCGTTATCGTCTAGTGCCAGATAGTCGGAAACGTGTTGCGGCGTCAGGTCGGCCAGCTCCGCTAAACTCCGGTGAGTCATGTTCCGTACCCGTCTGCACTGCCAGCACATACGAACCGCGTCACGGTATGAACTGCACATGGCGCAGAGGTTGTCAGCGATCCACTCGGAACCGTGCGAAACCCCGAAAGCCAGCGGCAGTTCATTGTTAAATTTCATGGGCTAACCTGTTGGCTAACCGGTCGCGCATGGGCGAGCATATCTGCACCATGAGAGCCAAAAGCAGCCTCCCTAGCCAGCCTGTTAGCAATAGCCTTTTCGCGGCGCTTGCTGGCAGGGTGCTTGTAGTACGACTCGGAGAAATTCTCGCCGCATGTCTTGATTTCGACGTTATCAGGGTGATATGGGCCAGTGTCACCAATGCGGGTCATGCAGTAACCCTTCCCCCTGCCGCGCTGCTCCCAATGGCCGGACTCCTGCCAAATGCGCCACCAATCGACAAGGTTAATTTCCCATCCGACATTCCGAACATAAAATGCAGCGTGCCATTGGTTGTAATACGCATTACATGGGCAATCTGCCCGCATTTTCGGTGTCCTTACCCACGGCTTACCGTTGATTGCGGTAATCATGTCCCACGAACAACCAAAAAACTTTTCCCACCGCGCAACCCGAGCAGACTTCTTTTCGGCCCGTTGCTTTTCTTTGGCTATCCTGTTTCCTGTCGTACGAACAAAACCTCCACCCTGTTGTCGCTTTACCCCATGCTTGGAAATCAATTGCCGCACGCGCTCTCGCGTTATGTCGTACTCCGACCCAATCTCGGCAAGCGTCTTGCCCTGCTTATATTCTTCGATCATGGCGTATTCGCGCCACGTCATCGGAGCAGCGGGGGCGGCAACCTTTTTCAGCTTTGCCAGCTTGATAGGTGGAATCCCGTCCCGAATCCAGTTGCGCAATGTTTGTCTAGACACTTCGTACTCATGCCGAACCTGTGCCCCAACTTTGCCGGGGAAAGCCGCGCTAAAAGGTATGCGTGGAGCGACCATTTACGCGGCCTCCTTTGCGCGATAAATACCGTCATAGGTAACGAGGCCGTGAGTCGCTTCGACAATCTGCTGCGCCTTCTTTTTGCTAGGCGAGCGGCGACCATTCAGCCAGTGAGAAATTGCGCCGGGAGTGACGGCAAAAAGCTGCGCCGCTTTGTCACGCCCAACCTTTTGAATGTAGGTATGCAGGTCCATAAGTGCAACCATGATAATACAAAACGTATCGGTTTTTTCATCTCGCCAATACTTTTTGTATTTCTGTTTGCAAACCGCTTTTAATACAATAAGTTATGATGGGATGGCGGACCGCAATCAAACAACATATAGAAGATACCGGCCAAAATTTGGGCGATATAGCGGAGCGTGTCGGCCTAACGGAAGCTGGATTACGTCATTGGCTTAATGGGACTCGGGTTCCGAACGTCGATAAGTTCCTAGAGCTATGTGCCGTAGTTAAGGCTGATCCGGGCCAAATCCTTGCGTCCAGCTATAGCCGACTGGAAACCGCAAAAGCATTATCCCCTGCTGTAAATCACATCCTCACGGCCAAGCCGCAGGGCAATCCTGGCCACCAGCGCCTAATGGGGCGACTCCAAAACTTCAAAGCCAAAAAGCGGCAGGCAAAAGTCCGCCGCTAATCCCTGCAAAAAAAATTTGTTCGAATATGATACGAAATGTATTGACATTGCCAATACAGTCTGTATCATGCATCCCATAGCAACAACGCAACACCTACGGCACTGTCGCAACGCAAGACGGCCCTCTGCTCCGCAAGGCATGAGCGAAACGAATCACCGCAGGGAAGTACAGAGTAACTAGATAGGGGAATGAATCATGGATATTGTCAAGCAACTAAGAAACCACGCGCTACCAGACCCAAACGATGAGCGTGAAGTGACGCATGCGCCGCTACTGAAAAAGGCCGCGAACGAAATTGAGGCAATGAAATTTGCTCTTGATCGGATTGCCAACATGAAAAACCGTGACGGCGTTGAAATTGAAATGCACCGTGACGAGTTGAGAGCGATTGCAAAGACGGCGATGCGCCACAACGAGTGTTAGTTAGTGGAGCGGCAGCACGGAAGGACGTGCAGAGAGTGCGATCAACGGATACCCAATCCAATGGGTTCGTGAAAGCCGTTAGCCGGAATCAAGCCCGGCCCGCTCCACTAACGACATTCTTCAGCAGTACGGGCAACCGGCCCTCCCGATAAAGGGCCGGAAGAATTCAGGGGATGACAGTGATATACGAGATTAAAAATCGCTGGACGGATGTGGTAATTTTTTCGCTTGATTGCTCGTCTTGGAAGATTTGCGCGGAGGCTGCGGTTAAATCCGGTGCCGACCTGTACGGTGCCAACCTGTACGGTGCCAACCTGTCCCGTGCCGACCTGTCCGGTGCCAACCTGTCCGGTGCCAACCTGTCCGGTGCCAACCTGTACGGTGCCAACCTGTCCCGTGCCGACCTGTCCGGTGCCAAC
>ERZ869925.258-NODE-258-length-39050-cov-4.959995_pt1 | contig 39050 bp, 45 predicted proteins | sample MGYA00579311_ERZ869925 | MGnify/ENA primary metagenome ERZ869925 (study PRJEB32216, sample SAMN09231817) | wastewater metagenome | place: USA: Maryland | collected 2016-07-30 | study: EMG produced TPA metagenomics assembly of the PRJNA472060 data set (Reclaimed...
AACGCTTGATAACGATATCCCCGTTATCACCCAACGTTATCATTGCGTTATCATTCAATCTTTGTAGTACACCAGTAGCTCCACCCCACCCATCTGATTCGTATGGATTCCATGAAAGGTGTGCCAAACTAAATAAAGTTAGCTCGTTTATACCCGTTATTTTATAATCATCATGCCTGCTGGCGGATGCTAAACACAGAAGTGTGATAAAGCAAAGTCTATCGGTGTGTGATAATGATATTACTTTTGGATCGGTTAGCCAGTCTTGACCATAAAACTTAAACCAAGAATTTGCCATATTAAAAAACTCACAAAGCACTGCCAATGTCCTGATGCTTATTACTGAGCACTCCCGATTTTACGGGATCATTGACAATGCGTTATGAGCATTTAATATAGTAATATTTCAGGATTTTTTTGAATTGTAAATAAAGTATATCATGTTTGTTTTTGTTTGAATTGTGGATAACTAATAGTACTTTTTTATGTGCAAGTAGTAGTATCCTTTTTCACACTTACTAATGCTTCGTATTTCACATTCATCTTTGTAAACATCTGATCCTACATATCTATAAAGTATAAAATAGCAAACCACACATCCAACAATAATCCATCCACGGAATTTACGGTCATATTTATCATCGGCAACTATCATATAACCCATAAATAACACAAGCACTAATGGGAAATATACTCTAACAACTTCTAATAATTGGTCCATAATATCTATTATCTGTTGGGCTGGTGCTGCCTTTCCCATGCTTGTGGTAGACAGCCGGGGGCATTGCTGTTTCCCCAGCCCATGAGGGAAGAGACATTATAATATCTTTCTTCCCTGCTGTGATTTAGGAATAAACTCTTTGTTTACTCGCACTCCATAGGTAGGATCTATAATTAAAAACCCTATTGCTATTAAGTGCATTGCTGCTTTCCGGGCTGAATTTGGTGAACCCAAATATTTAGTCCCTTTTTGTTTTGCTGCAATGGCCTGTTCACAAGACTTATCTACCAGATCATTGAAGGAAAACCAGTCGTCAAACTGCAAACAATACTCAATCATTCTTTTCATTCGTATAGACTTCCATGATGCTATAAATAGTTTAGCGTTCATAGTGTTTAGTGCGCCGCTCTGGTGGAGAGTGGACCATCTTCGTAGAGATAGTTCGCACCCCGATAGAGCGGCACAGTTTTATTTAGATTGTGATTTATCCAAGTTAATTATTGACATGCCTTTATTTTTAGAGTGTAGCTTTTTATGATCTGCCTCACACAAAGTAACCCCATTCTTTATTTTAAACCTGTCTTTTGGAAAGCGTGCAAATACTTTTATATGGTGAGCATTCAATTTTCCTCCTATTTCCCCACAAATTTGACAAGTAAATTTATCCCGTTTAAATACTTTTTGTCTCCATTTTAATAATCTGCTACCCGACCGTATTAGCTTGTTTTTTGGTGTTATGCCGCCTTTCCAACTTGGAGCATTTGGTCCGGTTTTAGTTTTACCATTACACACACCACATCGCAAAACATCCTTCCGTGATAGTGTCTTTTTACAATCTAAACATCTATTTTTCTGCTTCTTTTTACTTGCACCTAAACATTCGTAACTACAATATTTCGTTAATTCATATGGTCGTATCTCTAGTGTTTCTCCACATATCTTACACTTTTTAATAATATTGTGTCCTAACCATGTAGGATGATTTGCGCCGTAATTAACCATTCTTCTTTTTTGATCCTCTGTCGGTATCCATCTAGCTATCTTTCTTTTAGTAGATTCGGAGTGTTTTTTTCCAAGCATTCCTTTTGGATGCCCGTTTTCAATAATTCTCTGCCTGCTTGCATGAGCAATTCTTTTTCTTGCCTCAATTGAGAGATGGCAAATACCCCTGTTCCATGCAACTCTTTTTTTCATAATTTATAATCAATATTATTATATATTGATTATAAAACACCTATACACTTTTATCAAGTTCTTTCAACAATTTTTTCAAATTATATGCCCCTATGAAACCCTCATCAAAATATCTTTTTGCCTCTTCTCTGGTAATCTTTAAATCGGCAACAGCTCCGCTTTCCTTGTCAAAGTGTAAAATCATGGCTTGATCTACACACTGTCCATATTCTTCTTCATAGGCTACCCAATACGCAGAAATTTGTAATTTATATTCCGGATAGGCTATTGATTTGCTTGTCTTATAATCTATGATTGTTCTTACCCCATTTATTTTAGCAACCGCGTCAAAGTGTCCACAATATCCATGCTCTTTGGAATAAACTAATTGCTCCGTGGATACATACTCGATATGGTTGGAATTGTACCAGTCAAGAAAAGCAGATATAGCAGTCAACACCTTTTCATCCTCCGGCAATTCAGGTACCGGAGAATTGGTGGCTTTAGCTAAAGTAAAGTTTTCTACCCAGTCATGTACCATGCTTCCGATTGTCGCGGCTTGATCCTTTTTAATCTTATGTTGTTCTTCGGCCTCTGGCAACCATGCCATCAATTCTTCATAAGGGATCATGGCTTGCGCGTCTGCCTTACCACGGATATATGCAGTAGCTAAATTAACAGCCCATGGCAATAAGAACCTTGATTTATCTATGATCCCAGTTGCGCCAGTAACAGAAATTAGATAGTTTTTTGCGTCACCTAATTTGTATCTGTGGCTGGTTTCGTAGAATGTAATTGGCACTGTGCCACCATACAACGTCTTCAATGTTTTTTCTGCCATATTATTCCATCATGTAGTTAATTTTGTTGTTCATGGATCTTGAATCTTCGGTACTATATGTCCACATATTATACCTAGCTTCTTCCACTGCTGACACATAAAAGTGTGACATTACAATAAACAATACTCCAAAAATACACAGTAAAGATAAAGCGACAAAATAATAATTCTCGTCTTCAACTAAAAACCCTCTTTTTGTTACCGTCATACTTTGGCATTTAGTTTTTTCTGCACATCACTTTTGACTGTACCGCCAACGGCTTTGGCGAAGTCCTGTAATTCTTCGGCCACAGCATCTACATCAATGTCACCAGCTATAGGTGCTTCCTCCTGTGGTGCATTTTGAGGGGTAGTAGGTACCTCTTTGGTATCTTTTACCACCTCCGCTGGTTTCACTTCAATTTGGGGCTGTTTTGGAGCTTTTATGGCACTCCATGAATAGGTTTCAGTACCTTGAACAGCATTTATGATTTTGGAAAAGTCTGGCTCTATGATCTTTCCTAGCTGTCCAGTCCTATCTTTGGCTGTGTATTTGTCATTACCCGGATCCACAATAAGGATTCTTTTTGTCTCGCCTTCCTGTTGAACCACGGTCATATAAGCAACTATATCCACCATGTTCACCAGCTCATCGGATAACTTAGTCTCGATCTTGGGTCTTTTAAGTACACGATCCTCGTCTTTGCTCTCTTCCAAATGGGCTACGATAATTACATGCTTACCCAGATCTCGGAGTGCTTTTAAATATTGGCGCAAAGTAGTCTTTAGATAGCCCCATCCGCTCATGGTTGGGCTGCCGTCTTTTTGCACTAGCTTGGTATCACCTTTGGCAATCATGTCTCTCTTTAGTTTGTCCATCAATTCACCAATAGGATCTACTATAATTGTTTCATGCTTAGAATCCTTTACAAAAGTGCAGAAGTCATGAAAGTCTTTCCAGCTTTGGATCATGGCAACGTCCATTTTGATACCTCGAAGGCCAAAGTATTTTGCACCGTTTTCGCAGTCTGCCATTACTGGCACCGGTGCAGTTGAACAAAATGAACTTTTACCAACTCCGCCTTCACCGTACACGAGCATTACTACGCTTGGCTTTGCCTGTGGGTCTGTTGTGCTGTACATCTTCATATACAAAATGGTTAATAAATTTTCTGATAACTTCGGACATGTCTACATCGTTTTTCACACACTTCAACTTAAAGTCTTTGTGTTCTTTCTCGGCTAGCCTAACAAATATATAGGGCATACATAATGATCTGTGGCTTACTAAATAAATCCTTTGTGGGTAGGGGAAGCCGGAGCCTCCCCATTCCACTTGGGTGGTAGACATGTGGCCTCGCGGTCTGCACTGTCTTGATTACATTGTAACAGCAATATAGCAAGATGTCAAGACACCCTGTGGATAGAAACAAAAAACCACCATACGCGCGTAATAGTGGTTATTGTACGAAACTCATCTATGGGTTGTTGGGTTGTTCTCTGTCTTGCGACAGGGTAAACACCGTCTTGCCGGTATCTGTATTGGTGGGAATTTAACCCACACTAGATCCTAGCAGATAGTAAAATAACTATATCACAAAAAAGACTTTTTGTCAATACAAAAAACCGCTATTCGCGGCTTCTGCACTCTTATATTAGCTATAAAGTTTAGAGAATAAAAGTGTATAAAAACACTTGACAAAAGTCAAGTGTTCTCTGCATAACCGAGCAGGGGAACGGGCCAATATATCCGTATCTTCTACCAGCTTATTTTCTGTTTTGTGTTCTGCTTCCGAAAGGATAACAGGTTATTCTAAGAAATTAGACAGGTCAATACGCAATAATCAGCTATTGTGTTTGTTGTAATTTATATGCTCTTTGCGCTTTGTATCGTAGCTCATCTTTTTGCTCTTGGGAATAGGGCAATTGATCTATATAGGTATAGGTCGAGGATAGTGCTTCATCCATAGAATCACCTCTAGCACTTTTTGCCATACTCTCCACTTCGCTCTTATCTTCGATATACCATAATTCAGCCAGCCTCTCAAGCTCGTATTCCGATAATTGACTGCCGATCTCTTTATACAATTCCTTATTACCGCGTTTGTTTATTTCAATGAGGTATTTTAAGTTTTCATCAAGGGTTTTTTCTTCAAACTCTGCCTTTTTTTCATTGGCATAGTCTTCAACCAATTTTTCAGCTTCTTTGGATGTTAGAAGTCCGGCGCGCTGTTGTTCGCCGATCTGCTGGTTATATAATTCTATATCAACATTCATCCTCTGCTCTGCCTTCAACAGTCTTTCTTTGGCATCGTCCTTTTGTTCATCAGTCATCATTTGGTCAAGCTGTTTTAATACACTAGGAGTAAATTGTTTCTGCAATTCTTTAACACCTTGCTCGCGGATAGAGGCATCTATTGACTTAACCTTTCTTAAACTAGTGTCAAGTTGTGCTAGGAAATTTGTTAGGGTAGTAGAGAAAGGATTTATAAATGTACCAACACCACCAATAAAAGACATAGCTTCGCTAATCGCGCGCTTCATGTATTTATAAGCTAACGAATTCTTTTTGTCTTCGTCTTCTCCATAAGTAGCCTGCAATAATGCCAAAGATAAGTACCCCATAGCACTCATAATCGTGATATAGGTAAGTTCTTGCACAGCTTTGGCTTGTTCTGGTCCGTACTGCTTAGCTGCCAATCCTTTTCTCAAAGTGTTTATGTTAGATAGTGTGGTTTCTATCCAAGGTAAGGCCCATGTTCTGTACTTAGTATAAGTCTTTCCAACAGAAGTAGAGCCAATAATAGATTCAGAGCCGGGTATTACACGATACCGTCCCATAATTCTGCGTAGTTCAGCTAGTCTTTCAGGGGTCAGTTCGCCAGCCTTGAATTCTTGATCGGTCATGGCACCAAGTAGGAAACGAACATTTTCGTCATACTGGAATTTTTGGAATCCAGCGAATAAGGCTGTCATGGCTTTATCCCCAATGCTTTTAGTGGCTTCGGTCAACTCTTCCCATAAAGATTGGCCGGTAAAAGATTTATACTTTTGTTCAATCATTTTGCCTTGTTTTGTTCTCGCGCGTATAACACCTTTAGTGTATTGTTTGGCACCAAGATTTACGAGGTTGGCAGTCTTTTCACCAATAACAGAAAACACCTGCATCGGAGAAAAGCCCAAATGGAGTGTTGTCATGAAAGTGTTTGCCATCCGTAAACCAACATCTACCGCACCCCCTTGTGGTATATAACCACCAAAGTCTTCTTTTCTTCCCTTTTTATTATTGATCCAGCTCTTCACGAAGTTCATCAAGCGGCGATCTCTTTCAAGGCCATGTTCTGTCTTCTCTGTTGGCGATCCAAGTCTGGCATACATCATCATTTCCGGTATCAAGGAATCAAGCGCGCGCATGTTATGGTATGCGCCTATATAGGATAAGTATGCTCTAGCCACATTTTTGGTCGGCAAAATATTGCCTGTTCTTGTTAAAGAGTATTTAAAGAATTTCTCATAGGGTAAGATATTCTGGGTATCTGCTTGTAGAATGTTCAAAGTAGCCTGTTGCCCTCTCCAAGAATTTAGAATACTTATTATCCCATCCTTTAGGTTTCCGTTTTTTATGCTTTCAAGTATTGGTTGAGCAATGTTGGTTATATAGTTATTCACGAAGCGAGATCCACCTAGCTTTTCTTTTTCCAATAGGTGTGCATAGGCTTTCGCGTAATCATCGGCAATAAATTCAGCGTACTGCACCTCTTCCATGGTCATTTGGTTTGCTATCTCATCTTTTGCAACCGGATCAGCTTCGGAAAGATAATCAAAGACAAGATCATCAGTTGGAGCTACCGCCTGCCCTATCTTTTCGGTTATTGTTGTTGGTCTTGACTTGCGTGCTGCTTTCGCTAATCCCTCTACAATCTGTCTCTTCTGCTCCATTTCCAGCATTTCTCTGGCCTTTTGGGTATTGTAGCGATCAACTAGGTATTGAAAGAATGGGTGTAATCTGGCAAGTGTAGTATCGCCGGATATCTTTGTCCTCATTTTATTTACTGAATCACCAAAAATAGATTGTGATATTGTGGCCACATCTTCTTTTAATATTCCTATTTGCTTCGCGGCCACCTCCATGCCCTCGCGCACAGTTGTAATCCCTGCCAATGGGGTATTAGGAAGTGTTTCAAGCAACCGGAGTGACAAAAATTCATCGTCTTGTTGGTATGGGTTTAATAGGTTTTGGAATTGCTGTAGCTGTTCGGTAGACATTTGATCCACCGGCGGCAGTTCCATGGCCTGTCTAAAGTTATCTACATTTTTTAGATTCTTGGAAGAAATAATACTTTGTAGCACAGCAAACTCAAAGTTCCTGTTTTTAATTATTTCGGCCTGTCTTTCTAGTTCTTTTACATAAGCGTCAAATTCAGTCGTTCCCATGGTTCGGAAGTCTTTACGGGTAATCTGCGCCATCTCTTGTCTGTCCAATTTAAAATAATCGGCGATAGCACCAATCACCTTAGCGCGGCTTTTCATTTGTTTGATTTTTTCTTCTTGTTTCATTTCTCTGCGTTCGGCTCGGATCAATTCCTGTAGAGCATTATTTTCGGCATAGTATGCCTGTGCTTGCTCCAAAATAGCCTTGGCCTCCCTATACCTAACATCACCAGCCTCAAGCTCTTCATCTATGATTCTGTTCGTAGATCTCACTGGCTCGTTATACACAGCCACCATATCCTCAATCATCTCATCAATAGTGCTGTATTTTTGTTGGTAGTTCTTTTGGTCGTTGCTATAGATCTCATCAACAGAAGTCATTTCTTGATAACCCTTGGCTCTGTAAGAAGCTGGGTCATTAGTAATAACATAACGATCAACAACCGTACCATTTTTTTGTGGTACTCCAATCTTCATTAAAGTTGCGTGGTTAAAAGTATCACCAACAGTTTTTTCTTTTCTATAAAGATAAGAATTCTTAATGGCTTTTACAAGTGGTATGTGTATTTCATCTTTTGCCACTGCTTTCATTTCTTCTGTCATGGCTGTCTTTGCAAATTCTTCTGTCTTCTCATAGCTTTCTCTGGCTTCTTCTACATAATTTTTGGCGGCAGTAATATCAGTTATATCCGGCTTCTTTTGGATAAACTTTTGCTTTCCAAAAGAATAGTCAAGTATTCCATTTATGGGTGCATACTTTGTTTTTCTTTCTGGTAAGTAGAAGTTTTGTATTTTTTCGTCAGCATCTAAAATTGTGTTATAGAATTTCTGTGTGGCATTTATCTTGTTTGGCGCAAACAATCGGCGTAAAGCTGTGAAAATAATATCAAAGAATTTTTTAATTGTACCGGTAAAAGTTGCTGGTTTGTTAGTAGTCCTTTCATCCGTGTATACTTCAAAATCAACCATCAATCTTTCTTCTAATTCAGCTTCATCATTTATTTTATATTGTGCCTTTAGTTCATCTATGATCTGCTGTCTGGTTATTCCGGCTTTTTTAAACAATTCCATGTTATCCATTACAGCAGTACCATCCGGCAAGCGTTGGAATAACAAATGCCCCATTTCGTGTTCGGCCGCGAAGCGAGAAACAAGAGCCTCAAAAGATGCCACATTTTTAAAGGCAGCAGCTTGTGCAAGCCCACCGTTTTGGTCAGTCATTATTTGTGATACCAATTCAGCTTCGGCATTTGCTAGTCCAAGATTGCGAGCCAGTTCATAGAAACGCTTGCGGATCACATCATACCTTGTGTCTATATTAAAAATAGCCTTGCCGGTACGATAGTCTGTAGGATCAATAAATAAGGGTGGTTGTGCACTCAACTCCTTATCAATGTCATTTATTTCGCTTTGTATTCTTTCCAAGTTATCTTTCTCAAACTGAATAGATGTTGGTGGAAGTCCTTCATCGGTCATTGTGGTAATTCTTGCTCTTGAATAGTAGGCTTGTTCTTCAAGATTCTGTTTCAGTCGTGTTAGTTCGCTAGTTCTTTTTTGTGTGATGAATTGTGGTTGATCAATATTTATTTCATTTCCCCAATAGCCAAATTCGGTTATATCATCGCCAGCAAATTCTACCTCGTTTGCTTTTACTTTGAAAGAATGTACCTTTGTGTTTTCATCAAGCCCCTCCAATCTTGCTTTTTCTTTTGAAAGAGTCACCCAATCACCTGTTCGTAACTGATTTTTTGGTCCAGAGCGATATATAGTTATAGTAGCATCTGGTTTTCCTTTTATTTTCATTAACGCATTGACGCTCTCGTCATATTCTTTTCCTCCAAAGTGGTAATACTCTGGGTGTTCATAAAATTTTGGTATGCCCATATCAGATGCTTCTTGAGAAATATCAGAAGCAAGGGCACCCGTACGCGTAGGTCTGTGTCCCATGGCATTCTCCAAAGTTTTTGGTTGTGCTGGCACAGATAGCTTTTCTGGGTTAAATATTTGATATGTTGTCTCTTCTTGATCAGGCAGTTTCAATCCATCATACCCTTGTTCAATAAGCTGTTGTTGTGTAAACTTGTCATTTTCTTCCCATCCACCCAATTTCAAATTATTTTCATCAATAACCCGCTCCATAACTCTACCTTTTCCACTGGCAGCAACCTCCCCATTTTCTATCTTTGATTTATTATCAGTAAACCAAATAGAACCATCAGCCGACTTGGTGATGTCAAAGTCATCAAATATTTTATCTGTTCCATGGTATATAGTTTTTTTATTCTCTATAACTGGTTGTGGTGCGTTTGTGTTTGATACATCCTCCACAGAAAATCCGGCTTTCATACCTTTCTCTTGAACAGACTGTACTGCTGCGGAAGTACCACCAACAAGGCCAGTACCAAGGATACCAGCAACAAGACTATCCTTCATTCTCTGATCAATTTCTTTGCCAGTTACTTCTCTGTATGTTTTGTCCAATTCGATATCAATGGCTTCCTGTATGTCTTCTTCAGCACCACCTTTGGCAACTTGGGCTACTTGTCTATTTACTTTCTGTATCACTGTACCGGCTTGTTTAGCAAATAACTTTTCTTCGGGCATTAAACGCTCAACAACAGCATATGCTATTGCATAAGGGATAATTCTGTTTTGTCTTTCAATAGGATCAGTGATACCAGCCTTGCGTAACTCTCTGTCTTTATCTTCGGCGTATGATCCAGCACTTATAGCAATACCAGCAACAGGGTTTATTAAGTATGGTAAGGAAGAAGCACCAGCCTGTGATCCTACTTGTTGCAGTGTCTCTGGCAGATGCTTAGTAAGGCGTTCAGTCCATGTAGCATTCTTGTACTCTTCACTAGGCTGCATGTATGGCTTCTCTGTTTGTTTTTGGGTAAACTCAGCAAGTTTTGTTGTGGGTAATGATGGCTCTACCTTTTCAAAAGATTTCATCAAGCCAGAAACATTCTGTTTTTTTTCTGGATTGTATCCAATAACTTCCCCAAATAGTTCATCGACATTCTTTTTGTTTTCTGGATTTACTTTTAGTGTTGGAAACATTGGTGCTGGTGAATATGGATCTTCAATACTCATGCCACGAGCATCATTCCTTGCCTTTACTACCACACCAACACTATCTTTCATCACATTAGCAATGGCCGGAAATACTCCTTGTGTTGGAGTAGTGATAAATTCAGAAGCCACGCGCGCACCTGTTCGAGCAATCCCAACAACACCCTTAGCTGCTATATCGGCAGTTCTTGTAAATAGTTGCGCACCAAAAGCTCTTGGAGATACTTCGCCGGGCTGGATTGGACCAGTGGGGCTTTTGGTATATGGTGTAGGCAATTTAGAAAAGTCAGGCTGTTTTACTGCGGATGATTTTTGAGCTACAACCGCCGGAGTAGAAGTCATTGTAGGAATAGCAGGAAAGACTGTCGGAGTGGCAGTCTTAACCGGCGCTTTGGCCTGTGTCTTTTTAAGCACTTGGGACCCAAGAGATTGGGCGCCAAACGTCTTATCAAGTAAATTTTCAAACATATTATCGGTTTAGGGTGTTGATCGGTTTAGGATGCTGGTAGAACCTTTTGTTGTTGTAGGTAAAATACTAGATGGTTTCTTTGGTCCGAATAAGTAAACATCTGCTTTTGCTGTATCAGTTGGATCAATACCAGCCGCGCGTAGTTTGCCTAGTTGGGTGGAAGTGTATTTAACATTCTGTATAGCACCGCCTTTTGCAAATCCTGTAGCTTGAGCTGGATCAAATTGTCCTGTTTTTGTATCATATCCAGCATCACCACCTAAAGCATCGTCAAGTGTTGCGTTGTTTGCTGTAGGAAATTGTGCCTTTAACCTGTTCCATGCTTGACCCCAATCTAAAGCACCACTAGCAAGATCTTTTCTTAATTTGTCAGCTTCGGTAAATATTTTACTATTAGATCCACCACCAGCACCAGTACCACCTGTAGAAACACCATCTAATGGAGTAAATACGCCAGTGGTCTTATTAAAATATCCAGCTTTTTGTCGTGCTGTTCCCGGTACAAATTGCAATTCATCTGCTTTCTTTGCCTTTTCCTGCTCTTTCAAAGTAGCAACACTCTTTCGCAAAGATCCTACAGGGAATCCAATAGCCACTTCAAGCTCATCTATTTGACCATCAGTCATACCATCAAACGCTTTGGAGCCAAAAGTATTGATAAGATATTCAACATTACCTTTAGCATCTTGTTTAGCTTGTCGGGATACTTCCTGTCCACTCTTCCAAGCATTCACCACATTATTAGCCATTGAAACAGCATCAGATACCTTTTGACGATCGAAGTCATATTGATCTTTGGCTTTCTTCTCTACATCACTCCTAAAGCTCTCTGCTGCGCTATAGCGATCTTTGGATAGGGCATCACTACGACCATAGGCTTTGTCCGATGCAGACGCTAGGGCGGCCTGTTCTGCGGCATTAGCAGCTGCTATACGTTCAGCAAGAATAGTGTCACTGGCGGATCCAATAGATGAAACACCAGAAGATGCAGGGTTTACATAGCCTATACTATAAAGGTTGGAGAGCTGGGATTTTCGTTCGTTTTCAGTTTGCTGTTGTAACCGATTGCGTTCAAGTCCATATGAAGCGCGGATAGCTTGTTCTTGTTTCGCGAGTTCAGCTTGGATGGCTTGTTCTTTAGCAGCCGGATTAAGCTGTTCTCGGAGAATGGTATCGTATTCGGTAGTATTTGGTGCAGTATATGTTGGTGTTGTTAGTCCGTACATGGCATAAGGATCGGTTGGTTGTGTTCCTTTTGGTACGCCGTACAAGTCAAAAATTGATCCTCCTGTGGCACCACTAGAAGCTGGTGATGGATTTTGATTGTATGCGCTACCCATACCAGCAGACCCACTAGCACCTGTTGATCCAGCACCAGTTGTTCCTATTGGAGCTGGGGCATACATTGCCTTTAATCTGGCCAATTCGTTTTCGGCACCCTTAGCAAATGTTTTACCTTGATTGGTAAAATACTCCCTAGTCTGTTCGGAAGAGAGTCCTTTTTGAGCTGCTTGTTCAAGTAGGGATGGTGTTTTTGTTATGGCCATACTAGTGTTGTGTGCATATTAGAATATCCAGTTATTTACTGAAATAACAGATGTTCCATCACCGCCTGTACCACCTGCTCCTCCTGTTGAACCACTACCGGCTGCACCGTTTGTACCTTTAGTTCTAGCAGATGCACCACCACCACCAGTTCCACCTGTAGATGAAACACCTGTACCACCAGCACCACCAGAACCACCATTTATATTTGTAGTTCCAGTATTTGCAGTAATATTTTCAGATAAAATAATTATAGTACCTCCAGCCCCACCACCACCGCCACCACCACCAGAGCTTCCACCACTGTTGCCACCAGCAGAACCAGAAACACCAGCGGCACTTATATTTGAAGTAAAGTTAAGACTTCCACCACAAAGTAGAATTAAATTACCGCCTCCGCGTCCACCATCACCACCAGAGCCACCACCACCACCTGTGCCAGCACTACCACCGCCACCACCAGAACCACCCATTGTAGAGAGAGACAATCTAGCTAAAGACGATGTAGCCGTTACATATAATGGGGATGATATAGCAAAGTCTCCAGCACTACCACCACCTTTACCAGCATGGAATAGTGTGGCTGTCCATACAGTTGTAGAGCCAGTTGTTCCTGCTGCTGCTGAACCTGCCGCTGCACCAATTCCAAGTGCTCCGCCGGTACTGCTCATTTGAATTGCTGGTAGATTTGTAGATGTGATAGTACAATCACCGCGCACTCTAATAAAAGCAGTAAGACCAGAAGAAACGAAGTTGCTAAACCCTAACGCACCAGTACCAGTGATTGATAATGAAGTGTAGTTTTTTTCTAAAACTTCTTGAAAATTTGCGTCTAAAGTGGTAGTTCCAGCAGAAATAGTAAGCGCACCGTCTGAACCATTACCGTACAGCTTTGACCAGCCACCACTGATTGTGCTTGTGTTTGCATTTCCTCTAACAATCGCACCGGCTGTAGGTGTAGATGTAGCCTCAACATATAATGAACCAGTTGCAGTAAACCTTAAGTCATTTCCAAAAGTATTTAATTTTATACCATCACTATCAGTACTTATAGCTCTAGTAGAAGAAGTCTTTTGGTAAAGTTTTCCGTCTACCCCAAATGCCATACCTTGAGTTGTGGAGGCATTAACACCGATTAGACCATCTGTCACAAAGATACCTTTTGTTGTAGAGGCTGCAAGGCCGGATCCACTTGTGGTAACAAAAGTATAGGAATTTCCAGCACCATCAGAAAAGCCTAATTGCGATCCATTCCATGTGATACATGGAGAAGTTGAGGTAGTGGATGCTTTCATGAAACAAAAGCGGATATCTTCATTTACTCCACGGCCAAAACGGAAAAGAGTGGAAGACGAATTTTGAGAGCCATTAAGGATCGCGAGAGCTTTACCGGTAAAGTTGATATTGTCTGTGATAGCAATACGCGCATTGGTAGAATGGGTAAGTCCGGTACCACCTGCTTCTGTGATCGTACCGTCAAACGTAGATGTAGCCAGTCCACGAACACAACCAGTTAAGGATTTAGAAGGTGTTGTAGTAACGCCAGAACAATATATTTTTTCTTTAATAGTCCGGCGATCAGAAGCAAAAATGGTATAGATAGATTCTGTTACACCACTTGGAAGAGCATTTACAAAGATTGAAGTATCAGCAGCTCCAGCAGGGGCAGTCAAGAAGGTATCATATCCGTCAGTAGGTAGTGGGTTAGCACCTAACACTTCTTCGTCTGGTGTTGGTAATACTAACTCGTCACCAGTATAAATAAGATTAGGGTTTTCAATACCATTAAGATCTACAATCTCTTGAACAGTAGTATGGAATCGTTTAGCTATGGCCGATAGGGTGTCGCCAGATTGTACTTGATAACCCAGCACTGTTGTTGGTATCAACACTCCCAAAAAGATAAATAGTAGTTTTTTCATATTAAGATTGATTGATAACCGATGCTTTTTTCCATAGTAATTCTCCACAGAGCTTGGCATACACAGCTAAGTCAAGTAATTCATGATCAATGTTGTTTCCGTCTATGCGTATCCTTATGGTCATTGCGAAGAATGGTGGTGGGCTTTTGAGTTGAATTTGAGCGGCAAAGGGTCTTTTCTCATCTCCTTCTCCAAATCCTCCGCCGAAAACACCGGTCCAGAATATAATTTCACCAATAGCAACAGCAGGATCAGGGGATACAATAATGCTATCATTATCTCCACTAATAAGGAATGTGAATGGAATAGCTTGGTTATCAAAGAAAATATCATAGTAGGCATTACAGTTGGTAGTAATAAGTCCACCTATGCGGAGTTTCAGTGCCTTTTTATACTTTAAAGGATTATCAAACTCCATGTCTCCGGTAACAGTTTCACTGTAGTAATCTAAGCTATTGGCTTGGTAACCATCATTTAATTTCCAAACATTGCTGGTAATACTAGACAACCCATAAAGTTCATCATTATATACAGCAAAATCTATAACATCCCAATGACTATAGGATCCCCATGCTGTGTAATTAGCGTCATGATATAGGGTTTTGTTATTGTTAGCAGCATCACTTGTGCGACCGGTAACGTATAACTTTCTCTTGTGATAGATTTGACACCCTTCTGTAAAGTTCATCAGCTCTAGCGAAGGCTCAATTTTGGTAGATATTGTCTGTACTTGGAGTGGAGTGTTTACATCTCCATAAGCCAAAGTTCTAACATGCCCAAAATTGTCAGTGATAACAATGTCATTTTCAGCAGCGCATACCATTTGATTGGCATAAGGGTATGTGGTCATTGTGCGAATGATCACAAAAGCATTGGTAGTGGTGCTTGCTCCATCAGTAACTATGAATGAGTATACATTACCATCCTTGCAAAAAGCACCTAAAATAGAATTAGAACCGTTTACTATAGGAAAAAGTGCCACTATTTCTTCTGGCGCAATACCGAAACCAGCATCGCCGGAAGTACCGCCGGAGATAGTAAAGTTTATTAGGTCTGTTTCTGGATTGGTATTATCAGCCAATTTTGAGTGTCTAATAATTGTCGGAACATCTTTATCAATTATATAAATTCTATTTTTGAAGAAAACCATGCTATTTTTGCCTTCTTTTACCTTTGGTTGTGATGTGTATGTTGTTGAATCACCATTTAATACAACAGTAGATCCAATGTCATACGACGAACTTATGCCAGTGACACCAGTCAATTGATCACCAGATACAGCGGTATAGTTTATTGGGTCATCCTCTATCATGACAACACCCCCGCCAGCCGGAAATCTAGCACCATGGCCTGTTTGTAAGTTTATAACTATACTAGCCGGAGTTAGCGCACTTGTTATAGTAGATCTGGCAGACCCAGTCCAAAACAACCAATTATCGGTACCATTGTTTCCATATAAATAACTGTTGAAAGAAACAAACGACCACCTAAGATGTTCAGTGAATGTACCATCGGATATTTTGTACCAAGCATCATCCGCATCACTATAAAACTTAACAGCGTCTCCGGTGGTTTTTATAAGCACATCCTGTGCAGCCAAAATATTGTGTTTATAAAGTGTTTTTCCAGTAAAATCTACGTCGTTATCTGTGCCAAATGCTGTATAACCTTTAGCGCGCGCGAGGTTGTTGGATGCAAAGTCCATGCCTACAATAGAGCGCATTTCGTTTAGCGCGATTTTAGATGGACGCAAACGGGTGTTTATGCCGCCGGTCCAGTTATCTATGTGTAGTACATCCTTAAACATATTAGTACATGGATATCAATATTTGTGTCTGTTCGTGGTTATTACGTAAATTTTCCATATAGGTGGCAAACTGCTGGTCAACAAATTCTTTTCTTTGTTTAGATGCTTCGTCAGTCCTCCAGTTAATAAATTGACCAACACCATGATATAGAATAGGCACAAACTCAAAAGGCAACACAGTAACATCATCATCAGCAGAAAAGAATGTTTTTCTAGTACCACTTGAATCCTTTACCATGTAGCTTGACTTGATCTGTAAATTCAAGGTACCTGTTTGTGGTAAGAAGTTGGACCAATAAAGAACACCATTTTTTAGTGTGTATCCATTGTTATAAAGGCCAATGTTAGCATCCCTGTTAGAGATAAAGGCCTCATCTTGCCTGTTGTTTAGGCCATATATTTGATATGTACCAGCATAGTCCGGGTATGAAGTCCTTATATTGTAAGAGGTTGCACCAGTAAGAGACAGCGTTACATCTCTTTTTAAAAACTCAAAGTCCTGTGGGATAGTGACAATTTGCTGGTGTACTAAATTGCACAAAATAGCAGCTTCGGAAGGGCTGCCAGCTTCGGATTCTACAAAACCACCGGATCCAAAGTATTCACCATATAGCGTAGAAAGGGTAGATTTTATCGTTGACCATGTTACAAACATATAATTAGGCTAGGCAAGTGCATGAGTGTCATGCACTTAGTAGACTATCCAAGCGTTTTTTCAGCTTGATCGTTCACATAATCTGGAACCGGCACATCTGGGTGTGCGCGTAAACCCTTCAAAAATCCCTTTGCTAACACTCCAAATGCCAAAGTGGCACTCAACTTCACATTTCCATCAATAACAGCGTATAAGTAAACAGAGAGCGCCACAGACGCATTCTCTATTGCCTCCATAATTACTTTTCTTGCCCATGCTGGCAAAGCATACCAATTACTCTTAATTGTCTCTATGAATCTCATATATGTAATGAATTAGAATCTAAAGGCATTTTATCTAATCTTGTAAGGGGCATTTCAATCACAGTATCCCAACCATCCCATAGACCCATATTCTTTCCTAAATTAAACTGTTCTTCGCTCTTAATCCAGTGTCTAACACCCTGTGCGTCAACTGCGTAAACTTTAGAATCGTTTGGTGCTTTTACAAGCATAAGTTTAGAGCGTGTAGTGAGTGTTGGTTGTTGTGCAGATCCAAAGTCATAGTTCCATGCGTACTTCTTTAAGAATGGCTCATAGGAATCTAGGATCACAAAGTATTCTTTATACTTTCCACCCACCACTGCAACAGCATGATCCTGTGGTCTGCCAGTTTTCTGGTATATACCATTTTGAACATTACGAACAGAAGCACACACAGAGGTATGGAATGGACCGTATTGCAGCGCTTCCCACATCTTTTCTGGCTGTGGCCATCCCCAAAACACCCAAGCGTTCTTTATTTCATAGGCAGACAACCACATTTTCCCAGCTTCCCTTTCTTCACTAGTGACAGGACGATAGAAGTTAGAAATAGTACCATTACCAAATGGCCTCAACTCTTCACTGATTAAACCATTTCGTCTAGCGGAATCCCAAAAGTTCACAAAGCTATTTCCCCTTCGTTCGTAAGTGCCAGACACCTTGGCAGCAAAACTATCCGAGTAATTAACTTCAATACCTGTTAGAGCCTTTGTCATCACCTCTAAACAATTAAGACCGGATTGAGTAACACAAGAGTATGTTTCTTGACCTCTATTTTGTCTTTCATAAGTAGGGATACAATCTGTCCAATCTCTACTTGTGCGAGTAAGCTGGTAACGAATCCTTGAATCTCCCAAACGGTAGTCAAGAAATGAAGGCTTTTTTATCTGCTGCAAGCCGTTTCGTACTACGTCGGAATACAGGGAGTGTAGTATTTTAGATATCAGGCGTTTGATCATAATTTCTTCTTATAATTAGATAAGGTGTCTATAAGTTTAGTGGGTACTGTGTAGCCAGTCTTAGATAAATTCTCGCAAATAGAAAGTAGCTCTGTAACAGCAAACACACCAATAAAAGTTTCGTCAATCACCATCAAGAAATCTGGTACTGCTGCTAATGTGGATTCAGTCAGGTGTCCAGCTGAAATCGCCAAACAATACATACCTAACTTTATACCAGTTTTTCCTATCATTTGGCTTCTTACAGTTTCACCGGGAGTTTTACGAACCGCAACTATAGCAGAGATCATGTCAAAGAAAGAAAGCATGAACAGAGATGCGAGAGCAATTATGTGTACCTGATCAAAAAAGAACGAAAATAAACCAACTAGAACTCCGCCCAATATCTTTATCGGAAACAAATCAAAAACTGAATTATGTGTATCTATGATTTGTTGAATCCGAGTGTCCATACTTATACAATAATACTATTATTTAACTAATTCTTCTAATGGTTTGTTGTATTCTTCGGTTACGGCAGCAGTCAATGATTGGGATAATTCCAGAGACAATGGAAATGTCACAGAAATTGTTTCTGGATTAACGAAGCCTTTTACATCTGCTTGGTTAAGGTGGGCAGTTACCATGAATTGACCTGTAACTATATCTTGATCCATTATTTGTAATTCGCTAACAAAAGTATTGATACCGTCTTGGGATTTGATTTGTACTTTCATATAAATAAATTAAGAACTTTTCCATGTAGTGATACAGAACATAACTTTCCCAGCAGTGACATCTTGACCACCTGCAATTGTAATTTGAGGGACTCTAGCCGCGGTCAATTTTCTTGGAGTTACTGCCGACGGCCTTTTTACCCCTTGGTCCCACGCAATAGACATATATTTTTAATTTAATCTGTTAACAGATAAGACATCCCACTCTGTACCATTAAACAACAAATTTACAACAGTGACACCTAAGGTTGTTAAATCACCAGCATTAGATACTCGAACACTACCAAATCCACCACCACCTGCAACACTATTTGCGAGGGTAATACTAGAAGGAAGCTGTAAAGTTACTACAGAGCCAGCTTGCCAGCTTGATGTTGCAATACGGTTGATAGTAGTTGTACTTGTGATGACAAAATAGTTTCCTGCTCCAAGTGTGATGTCATTTGCAGAAGCTATATTAGATCCTTGTTTCTGTTGTGCTCTATCCGAGAAAATTACAGGATCACTGAAAGTGAATGTTGGGGAAGTACCGATTAGGTTAAGTGTTGCTGAACCAACCGAGCTAATTGTTGTTGAGAAATATTTGCTTGCATCATATCCAAGGCGGAGTTGCTCAGTGGTAGCTAACGTGTGCAATTTAGCAGAAACTGTTGCCCCTGTTCCAATTCCAACATTTCCAGAACTATCAATTCGCACACGCTCGCTATTATTAGTACCAAAACGCAATGCGGTGGCTTCATTATTCCAGATATACATTGTGCCATCTGAAAAGTTCGTACCAAGTTCTAACCCATCTGTTTCTGCAGATCCACTTGTACCATCAGTGATTTGAATTTGAGAGTTGGCACTTGCTTTATGGACATGAAAAGTGGTTACTGGAGCAATTCCAATACCTAAACCTGTAGAGTTCAGGCGCATCAGTTCTGTGGCAACGTTATTGAGAGACCAGATATGGGCAGATGCTGTAGCTACGTCATGCGTTAAGTTAGCACTAGAACGAACTAGTCCTTGATTATTTACAAAATCAAATACAGAATATGTTGTAATAAATCCAAGTCGAATTTGTTGAGCTGTAGAAGCAGCATTAAATACAGCAAAAGTATTTCCAGAACCAGCACCACCACCAATAGATAATACATTGGTATTTATACTTGAATTATAGAACTGCCCCCTTGTCACTGTAATACCACTTGGATTAAATGGGGTAGTTGTTCCAACTAAAAGACCAGACAACGAACCATCAACTGTGAACCTTCCGAGATCTGTTGCGTCAGTTGTGAAGCCAGTTACACCAGTACCTACCCACATACCGGTGTCAGGATCAGCTATAGTAGTAAAGTTTGGTGCGGCAGCAGCACCTGCTATTCCTCTAATTGAGTTAGATTGCCATGACCACCTACGTGTACCTGCGATGGCAAGTGATAATTCATTGACACCTGTCGAATAAAACCCAGTACCTACACCAGCAGATCCAAAAGTGAGAGCTACATTGGAAACTGTACCAGCACCCACCATCACCTGCCCGGTAGTACCTTTTGGTACCAGAGAAATGTTAATATTTGTACTTCCACCGGTTGCAGTTAAGGTTGTAGTTCCAGTACCACCTGCAATCTGTATATAGTCAGTAGAGGCAGAACCAATGTTTGTGGTTCCATTAAGTGATATACCTGTCCCCGGACCAGCACCGAACAAAGCTACGGATGTACCTGAGCTATTGAGAATAGATAAACCAGCAGATCCATCGGCCTTCAAGTCAGTAGCAATTAGGGATCCTGTTGCAAAAGTAACAGTAGCACCGTCTGATGTTGCTCCTGAAATTCCTCCTAATGCTCCTGCATTATTATATTGTAATTGACCAGAAGAACCACCCGGAGTACCACCACCAGAGGCTGGCTGGGGTGTTATAATAGCACTTAATATACCTTCTTTAGAAGATAGTTCTTTATTTATAATATAGACAGCGCCTACCAATAATACACACAGGCCTAATAAAACAAATCTAGATATTTTTTGTTCAAATGTTTTCATATTATCTACAATTATTAATTGATACCTCTAGGGCACCATTATTTGCTACTAAGTAAGTAAATCCTGAACCATCTGCGTCTTTTAACGCAATACACGCACCTTTTGTTGAGGAAGAGGTATCAATAAATAAAGTTGTTGTTGTACCAAGTGTGACCGCACTGGAAGTATCATATACGGTCAAATCTTCTATTGGTGATGTTGTATTTATACCTAATCGTCCGTCACCCATTTGAGTTAAAATATTAGTTACCCCACTATTAAACTGCAATGCTTTTTCGCTCGATGAAAGACCTGTCCTATTTGTAGATCCATTGTGTTTCCATGCCTGAAATACCAGTGCTGCTGTTGTAGGTGCTGTGCCACCATGGTAACCGTCAAATCTCAATGGTACACCATCATTGGTGCCAGTTGAAGAAAATCCAGCAAAAGTCAAACCACCACTTGCAGATTGTGAACTGATAAATCTTCCAATTGTACTATTAGATAAAACATTTGCCCCTGTATATACGCTTGACCAGTCAGCATTTTGCAAATCACCATCTCGTAGATCGAATCTTGGGACGCTCGATCCGTCAGTGTATATATTAAACACACCGTTTGAATTTGTACTGCTAGCCCCTACGGTTACAATCCCTCCTGCGCTTATAGATAATGAAGATGTTGGCACCAACCCCATACCATTGACATCATAATATGGGAATTGTCCTGCCAGTCCCGTTGCAATGGAATTATTATTTGTTGGTTGTACGGTAATATTTGCCCCATACACACCTACAAAATATAGTTTGTAAAGACCAACAGCAACACAAACAAAAATAACTGTACAGACACAGAGTATTGATACCAATGTATTTTTGGTACCTAAACACATATTATAGGCCGTAGATAGAAACTGCTGCTAAATCTAAATTATCTGCGTTTGTGTTCGAAACGTAGAAAGTTATTGGGTATTTAGGAAGTAAATCGGCATCGTCCAAAGTATAAAGAATTGTGTTGTTAGCTTTAAAAATGATGCGTCTTTCAGCTCTGTAGATTGAGAAGCGAGTATCTGTGGCTGTCCAAGCAGAATTCCAAGTGCATGTTATTAGAGATGTTTGGGTACCTGCAGAATCATATACACTCACCCCAAAGGTTGTACCACTGATCTGGAAAGTCATCCTAGCTTTGTTTCCATAGTTCATGAAATATAAACCAAATTCTCTAGCATCACCCACTGTTGGAGCTGTTGGGATGTTTAAAACTAGCTCTAAAGTACCAAAAGTCATCGCTGTTTGAGATTGTATAACAGCAGCATTAAGGCGTAGTTTACTTGAAGATATAGCCGGAGAGCCTGAAATTGTAGTAATTGGGCTACCGGATGTATATAACTGTGTTCGTGGATCGTAGATAAATATATCTCCGGCCCGGACTATTCTATTATCCATATTAAAAATTATAGGTTATGTCCTGCCCCAATTAAGGGGCAAAGATAGCCTACGATTCTGCTGCTTTCTTTTTTGATACTGGCTTCTGAACCATAGAAGCAACTGCGGCAATAATATCCTGTTGAATTTTATCTAACTTTGCGTCTACTGCTGCTAGAATGTCTTCTTTTTGATCTCTAGGCATCTGTGTTTCTACAGAATTTGTACCTGCTGGCTGTTTTTCTTGTGCTAATTCTCCAACCTTTAGTTCTTTATATTCTGTACCATATTCCCTGTGGTTTCTAATGAATTCTATTTCATCCTCTTTATCGGTTGTGTATTTATAATTCTCAAACTGAATGGATCGTGTCTTCTGAATCTGGCCATCTTCTTTAAACTTCATGGCCGGGGTCATAATAAGTCTAGGGTGTTGATAAGTCTTCGAGGTAAATGTGATCATACTGTTATTATCTTCTCGCTGTGGGCTTCTCTCTCCCAGCGAAAAAAGAGAGAGAAGCACCGCAGACAATAAAGTGATTTATCGTTTAGAATCTTGTGCCAAGAACACCCAGATATGCACCGGAATCTACCCAGCCTGTTCCACGGAAGCGAACAAGGATTGAGTTGCCGAATCCAGCCTCTACCAATGGCACTTCTGTTGCGCCGGAATCCTTTTCAGTATTGTCGGCTGCAATGAATGTTGCCAATGTCTTGAACACTGCTGCTTTATCAGGTTTTAGCTCATAAGCAGTGATGTTTATAGACTCACCACCACTTGTATTTACTAAACCGATAACACGGGTCAAACCAACTTTGTGCTGTACTGCTCTGTCAGCAGATCCAAATGCTTCACCCGGCTCTAGCAACACATCTAATCCAAGCACTCCACCATCCGAAGAATCCCATGGCAATTCTACAGTAACGAATGGTCGGAATGTGGAAGTAGAACGTGCAAGTAATTCAGAACCGTTTACAGCGTCAGAACGTAGACCAGCTACGATCTCTGCCTGCCAATTGGAGGAAAGATTGATAGCATCTACAACAGCACCCAAAGTAGTATATGTTGCAAAAGCAACCACACCACTCGCACCAACTGTAGAATCAGCTACACCATTTACCGATAAGGTAAGGGAAGTAGCAGAAACTAGAACAGCATCAGCATAACCAGCTGCGGACTCTGGTGTGCCTACGTAACGAATACGGAAGGCAACACCTTGATCAGCAACAATTCTTGAACCGACTGCCTTTTCAATGGCTTTAGCCACTTGAGCTTGAGTAGTATTCATAAATATACTATTAAGCTGCTATATTTTTCATCCAGCCGAAGTGTTTCAGCGTAGAGAATTGAGGGCCAACCATACCTAACCATTGTCCTTTTTTGGAAACAGAACCATCAGCAAGTATTTGATCTTCAGAGTGCAAGTCAAGGTTTACTCCATTACCAGAAAGGTAGCGGAATTCTACATTGCCCATGTCTACAACCATAGCGGAGCCACGGAAAGGTGCGTATTGGTCAAATAGAGGCTCATAAGCAAGAGTAAGTTCACCAAATGGTCCGAATACTTTCTTGATATTTGTGCCAATTTCACCAAAGCGGAAGTTGTCCATGCGAACAGTTTCATAGCCAAAGCTATTTACTGCTTCAAGGAAACGGGAATCACACAATACTACTTTTTCAGCAGATCCACTTCGGGATACTGCGGATACGAAGTTGTCAAATTCTGCCTTTGTAAGTGCAGAACCAGCCATATCGCGGATTTCTACATCAGAGTAAAGCTCCATGAAGTACTTCAAACCACCGGAAGAACGAGTTGGGTTAGTAGAAGAGTTAGCAATAGAACGAGTACCGAAGAGCATCATAGCTTCAATGCGCTCCAACAAACGGCTGTATGCTTTCATCTTTTCCAATTCCCATTGATTACCAGTGTAGTGTGCAGTAGCTTGCTTAACGAGTGTCAAACCATAAGGCTCGGAAACAAGTTCAAGGTAGTTGTACATGTTTGCCGACTTGGTTGTGCGGATACCCGGAGCAGTAGAATCTTCTGCGCGAACATTTTCCATCAAGTAGAAAGTGTCAGAAGTTGTCATTGCAATACCTGCTGTACGAGTAGTACCGTCGTCGTTAGTGATATTCAATGTGTTTGCAGCAACGGATGCGATAAGTACACGTTCAGTCTGTCCTGCTGCGTTTGAGAGCAATAGGGCATCACCTGCGCGGAAATAATCATCATCAGCACTAGAAACTGTCAATGAAGTGGCAGAAGCAGTAACAGCAGCAGTTGGCGTATATTCACGCTTATAAGCTGCGTCTTCAAACCATTCAATCTTTGGGTCCTGTGAAGCGCGTTTCTTCAATGCTTTACCTGTGATAGTAGGCACTGGAGAATTTTTACGAGCAACAAGGGATGTGCCGTTTGTAAGGATCATTGAAACCAATGGATGCTTATCAAACTGGTAGAAGTGTAAAATCGGGTCAACGTCTCGGCGGAATACGCTGGAATTTTCCAGCCCGGTATTCGGGGTTCCGGCAATGACGCCTATGTCTGGTACTGCCATAATTATTGATTAAAATAAGCTTGGACTTCTGGGGATATATCTTCTTCTTTCACTGGTATTTCGTTTGAAGATCCACCACCAACAACCTTTTTAGCATTTTGTTTAGCTAATTCGGCTGCTGTTTTATGTGCTACCATCTTTTCTACTGTAGCAGAAACAGATGTTGGCTCATCAAGAAGGCCGCGTGCCATTTTGTAGAGTTTTTTAGGCGAAACACTATGGAGCTTATCACCAAGTTCTTCAGCAATTTCCTGCATTTTAGGAAGCACTTTTGTATAATCAGCGAAGTTGACTAGTTCATCAAGCTCTGCTGTATATGATGCCTGCCTTTCCTGCATGGTTTTTTGCTGTTGCTCTTTGGTTAGCTCTTGTTTAACCTGCTCTACTACTTTGGCAATGTCTGTGGGTGCTTCGGGAGTGGTCCCGTAGTCGTCCCACGATTTAAGTTTTGTTCGAGCTTCTTCAAGCTCTTTTGCTATTTTCTCGCGCTCTTGCTGTTCTTGTAAGGCTTTCTGTTGAAATTCTTTTACGGCTCCAGCCAATCTAGTGTTGTCACCAGAAATAGAGTTGACGAGCTTAATAGCTTCCTCGAGAGGTACTTCCCTCCCGGCAACAAGGTATGTTTGTGTTGGATGCTCCTCATGCTTGTTTGCATCGTCTTCGATGCTAGGAACATCTTCACTCACTTCCTCTGCTTTGTCCGGTTTCTCCTCCGGTGTGACTTCCACTGGTTCATCAGCTTTTGGGGCTTCGTCCGTGAAGTAGGCCAATACTTCGGGACTTTCCTCATGTGCTGTGTCAGGTGTTTGGTCATTCATATTTTCGCTGTTAATTTGTTAGGCGGCAAATGCTTCTGAAACTGTAGCACCATGGCAAATTGCTGTTTTACCAGCAACCGATAGTCTTTCCCACACGGAGTGATCAAGCCAAACCGGTTTATCAAGCGCTACAGCCTTTGAAACTACTGGTGCTGGGGTTTCTTCAACTTTCTCTTCTACAACCTCTATAACCTCATTTTGAGCCTCTGGTGCTGGTTCTTCAATAACTTCTGGCACAGCTTCCTCAATTTCTTCTTCAACTATTCGTTTTCTAGCCATATTTATCTGTTAGCAATTGCTGTAATGAGTGCTTGGTAACCACCATCTGTGGATGTTCGAACAAAGGTAATTCTTGCCGATGCACCACCTTCAAGTTTAGCAAGTGTAGAGGATGTATTACTCCAAATAAGTGTTGAGCTAGTACCTGCAATCCAACGAGTACCGGTTGCTGTAGCGTTAAACAATGTGATTGTTCTGGTGTCGCCGTTAGCTGTCAAACAATCAGAGAATAAGCTGTCTGCGGCTGGTAGTGTATGAGTAGGTGTAGTGCTTGCTGGTACTAGATTAAAGCTGGCGCTGTCACATACCTGTGCTGCTGTGATCGTAGAAGATGCTGTAATTGTTGCGCTTCCTTTTTCTACAAAACCAGTAGCAGAAAGACCATCAAAATCCCATGCTGTACCAGCAAGAGCGGATGGGGCTACTGCCTGCATGCGGCCTTGTGAATCAGCTTGTAGAATTTGGTATTGAGAAACACCAGACATACGTTCAGCCATAGCCTGAACATTTTGGCGTAAATCAGATCCATCAGTATAACTACCTGTACCTGAATTATAAGTAACATCAGTACCCAAAGAGCTTGGACCTTTGCCAAACACAACAAAAATTGCCACGATGAACACTGCAACTAAACCGGTAACGAGTGAATGTATGTATCCTTTTTCCATATAAAATTATGGTGAATTATTATTATCGCTGTATCTTTCGTACTGGGGATCATTGGCTATTGCTAGCAGATAATCCAACTGTCCTTCTATATCCTTAATAGCGTATCTTGCTCCTATGTGAAGTGGTAAAGCCTTCTCATTTTCGTAGTAAAACTCCATGTCTTGAGAGTATTTAGTGAAAATGTCTTTGAGCTTGTCGCGGATAATCTTGTATCCTTCATTATCTTGGATTTTAGAAAGTTCGGCCGCCTGTTTCTTTTCTTCTTCGCTGTATTCCATACTAGCTATTTTCTTCTTCGTAGGCTTTGATCATAGGATCTTCTTTAGGTGGTTCTACATCCTCGGTTGGTTTTTCTTTCTTTTCCTTAACCGGTTTAGCAGATTCTACTTTCACTATGTCAAACTTAGCGCATACTCCTTCTCCCTCTACTTCGGCTTTAACTTGCTTTATAGTGAGTGTCACTTGGTAAGTATTACCAACTGTCCATTCTTTCACTTCTGGTAGCTGTGCATCTTTAAGCTCCAGTTGCTGCTCCGCCGGGGATTCCAGTGTCTCCACCTTGACTTCCTCCGACCGTTGCAGGGCTTTCTCCAGCATTTCCTTCATTGGGTTCATAGATATATTGTTTAGGATCTTTTATAACATCAGGGAATTGAGTTAATAAGTCTTCAAATAATTGATCAACCTTTAGTCTTGGTTGTTGACCAGCCTTTATGGATTCAGCATTTGCCAAAATCATATCCTTAGCGATCTCTCTTAATTGGCGGATAATATTTTCTCGCTCCATTGAGCCTAGAACAGGTGCTATTGAAATGTTTACTCTATTTAAAATGTCTGTGATAAACACTACTTCGTGATAGCCAACTGACTTGTAAACATCTTCCACAGTAACGCCGGTGCCTCCGGTCTTCTCAATAACGTCTTGCACAACAGCAAGATCTTCGTTCATCTCCCTTTCATAAGGTAAGAAAATGACATGAGTATCTTGATCTTCTTGCACTAGATATTCTACTTCATCACTATAGAGGATGGGAATGTTAATAAGCCATTGTTCTAACACTGGCACGAGGTCTCTATTCTCCATTTGGATAATCTTTGAACGGATGCGAGTGCTTGCGGCTTCTGCTAATTTATTAGCTTCGGTAGCTGTATCGGTTAGGGCTTTATTTCCACCGATAACAAAGTCCGTGATACCTGTAGCCGATTGGCCGATATTCTTCACTTCTTGTAAGAATTGTTGTGGATATGCTCCGGTAGCACCTTGATCGAGCACTCTCAATGCCTTATTGATATCAGCACCCGGGATATTCTTCATGCGAATAGGCTTGAATGGATCAGCCATGCGCGCTTCTGTTGGATCTTTCATCATCTCTTCAATCACTCCATAGCGTTTGACAGTAGACATAAGCACTTGCATATAGGCAAGGTTATGTATTCTGTTCTCTTCATACTGTTGCCAGCGCAATACTTCTGGTTCACCAATACCATCAAATTCATCAGGGATGTGATAGTCCTTAAATGGATATACCGGAATACGTTGATCAATGAAAGTGTTGGATGCCTTATGGTTAATGGTCCAGTTAGCACCGGAGTATATCGTATACTCTGCATCGGTAAACTTCTCTACCACCATTATCATGTTAGTGGTGTCAATCGAAGGCACTATGGTTTGCTGCGTTACAATCTCTCCACTGTCTTGTCTAGTCTGTACATTTTGTAATTGTATGGAATAGATAGCATCAATTTGCCTTCGGACCATATCAAATTCCTGTAACATACCACCTTTTTCCATGCCTTCAGTATCGTATCCATTAGTTTCACACACCTTTTTCCACTCATTAAAGTCCCACATTGAGTAAACAAAGCAGTGTTTCCATGTGCCGGGTAGTCCGGGTTCGGATGTTTTCGCCCTATGATCAGGGAATACATGGTATGGGTTCAGCTCTTGCAGTTTAATACCCTTATATCTCTCTAATAATCCAGAAATATATGGATGTTTTTTCTTTTGTTCTTCTGAAATAGGTACGGCATCTTCTGTATAACGCAAAAGCCCAAAGCCTGTACCGAACAGGAGGGCATTGTATTCTATGTCAGATAGAGCATTTTGGCTCTTGCTTCTGGTAAATTCACCTCTTAAAACAGTTCTAGCAGCATTACTTTGACTGTGTGACTTCTTGGAGGGGCTAGTTGGTACAGCGTCTATATTAATAGTTCTACCCATCATCTCTGACCGGATAGCTTCAATAGTCATGAAGGTTCTAGGTACATTCACCTGTAGGCCCAAAGACTTGATATATTCAGCTCCATACTTTTGATTTAGAGCCATTATGCCCTTATACATCAAATAATGATAATTCATCTTTGAGTGCATTGCGGTCAAGCGATAACTAACATCTTGCCAAAACAAGTTTTGATCCTTTGTAGAGGTTTCAAAATTCTTGTTCTTTTCTTTATTGATTGGTGTAAATTCTGACAGCTTCATAGAAGGGCTTCGTGGTATGGGTTAGTATAATCGCTGTTATTTTGTTCCATGGCTCTACGAATAAGGGATGCCACGTTGCCATAAGAGTTAGAGGGTTGATATTGTTCTCGTTTCTCTGCTGGCATTGGCTTATCAAGGGCTTGTAGGAAGTACGATAGATCATCAGCCGCGTGATCTTCACCTTTAGTATCTAAATCTTCCGGCTTATGTTTATCGTAAATCAGTGTCGGTATAGTAGTTATAGCATACCTGCAAGAGCTAGAGAATGTGAGTAACGGATCATGTATTTCTACCTTTCCCTCTTTATTCCTAGTCTGCCAACGAAGGTATTGGTGCACAAGTCCCCAACCGGATAATCTGTTCTTAGCACTAGGCATGGCAAATATTCCTTTTCTCCATGCAATATCGGCAATAGTATCTCCAACCCCTTTATTAAAAGCGCCGTTCCTAGTAGTAGCAAAACAAGCAGCATCTAATATCGCCCACTCAAGCGGTTCAGAGCACAGTTTCTTTACAGCCTCAAAGTTTACGTCAGCATCAGTATTCTCTTGGCAATACTCCTTATAGCAATAAACATGTCCATCGGGTTTTTTAGCATACCAGTGGGCAGAGAATGTCTTGGTCCGGCCATAGTCTATAGCGAGGTACTTCGGCCAACTAACAGGGGGATCATAGTGCTTGACCACATGGATGCTCTCTCTCCACTCTGAAAAGAATTGTCCATCAAATACTTCCCAACTTCCGTATAAATAGGCTTTCCTTTGTTGCTCGGGCAATGCTTCAAGCTGTTGGATATACGATTGCTCTATGTGTGGGTTATCATAGGCTGTAGCCGGGATATACATAAACTTACCAATCTCCGGTTCATCTTCTGCATCCTTATCAATCCATAGTCTCTTTACCCATTCATGGCCTATACCACCCGGGTTAGTAGCAGACAAAAACTTAGTGTCTGATATCTTTGGCCAACGTATAATAGATCTCAATTGATCAAAAGTTTCTTTCCGGTTTCTTGTTAGTTCGTCTACAGCACATACAGCAAATTCACTACTCATGTACTTACTAGGATCATTAAGGTTGCGGAATATGATAGTCCATCCACCAAACTTTGCTCTTGCTTTAAATGATAGGCCGTCTATGTTACTAGTTTGTAGTGATCCTAGCCATGCCGGGAATTCTATTTCTACTTTACTAACTTGACGATCCTTTAGTGTTGGATAGTCTTCACAAAAAATAGCTCCTCTAACATTAGGCTTTCCTTCGGCCGCATACTTCATTAGTTGTCTTGCTACCGCCCACCTTAGCCAATATGATTTACCACCACCCTTAGCACCGCCATACAAAACATACTTATATTTATCTATGGCTTTGGTTGCTTCTACCTGTTTGGGGTGGAATCTTGTAAGTTCTGAAAGTTTAATTATCACATGTCAATACTTACTTGGATGACATTTTCAGTACTTTCACCATTAACCAGACGTTCGTTCTTATGAAGAAGATCTGCCATACGTACTAGGGATTCTGCAGAAGAGCTTTTTAGTTTCCTTTTAGTTATCTCTTGGATCACCTCATTCTTTAGTCTTTCAAATTGGTTTGTTAAAGGAGCAAGGGCGGCGCGCATCTTAGTACTTCTAATTATATTTGAATTTCCAGTATCCGCAGTTTCTTTGGAATATCCGGCGGCCATTAGTACTTTACCTATATTCTCTGGCTTTTCTTTCTTTAGGTTTTCCATTATCAATAACACCAGTTTCTGTTGTCGGGGTTCTAACTTTAAAAAAGCATCTCGCTGATCTTTTTTCATATAAAAAATAGCCACTAAAGCGGCTATGGAATCATCTTGGAGCTTCGCCACAGAAGCAGAAACAAGACAATCTCATTGTCGCTTTATGTGGCTAGGTTAAGTATAACATTAGTGTACTGTCTGTCAATGTGTATATCTATCTCCGGCTGCCTTTCTAAAACGCAGTATCTTAACGACACACCGATCCATCTGAACATAAACATAATCATAATCTCTCTGCCTCATTAAATACTCGCTAAATGTTTGGTTTTTCCCATATTTAATCCAAGTATTATATTTTTGTTTTTTCATTTTTTCTATTTTCGCTAGTAGACTTACAAGCTGCCTGTCTAACATCAATAGATTGTACATATACCATTGTTTTCTATGGTATATTATGGTTTAGCCTCTGGAGTAACTGATTCACTTTGTGTGGTTGGTGTAGTAATGGATGTAGTTTGTATTTCGTTTATTGTAAATTTAGACCCGTCTGGAAGTTGTAGAGTGCTTGTACCACCATTCTTTTTTACATCTTGTATCATAGAAGACACAAACAACATTACTCCATCATCTTTAGCCCTAGCAATGAGTGTATTCATTGTTCCTGCAAGAAGAAATGTTAGAAAGCAGGCTGTTAAAAGAAGTGTGGTAATAGTTACTGTAACAATAACCAATGTTTTATTAGACATACAATTTTTTAATAAGTAAATATATTATACTATATTTTTATTTCATTTAACACTACACTCCACACACAACACCCTATCTTCGTCTACTACAATAGGGCTACCTCTAGGTAATTCACAACCACATTCCTCGCAGGTTTCGTCTACTTGGGAGAAGAAGTCGTACATATCACCTAATAAAAGATAGACATCCCAACAAGACTAAAACACATATAATACCAATACATAAATCCTTATTAAATTTTGTTCGTTTCATTCTCTTTCTGTGTCCGCTAATCTTATTTAGGTCTGCAACTACTTTATTAGCAATGTCTGAACAGTCTATTTTTGAGTACAAGATTTTATACATAAAATAAATAAAAATTGGCGCCCCGTTATTTGCCTGCCACGGGACCACAGCAGTCAACCGGTGCCACTGCACCGACTAATTAAGAACTTGAGACGCAGTGCACGGGTTTACCATTATTTCGGTTTTACAACCACACTCGTCACAAGTAAACTTGATACTAAAAATGTCACCAACTTTGGTCTCTTTTGATGTGAAGGAAAAAGTTTGGCCACAGTGTGAGCAACATATAAAGATTACCTTCTTCATTTCTCTTCTCCGAGTAGAGCGATGAGTATGATAATAGCAATTACCACACAGATTAGTATTGCAAGGGTGTCTGTAAGCCTGTGGTAAAGGTCACAGATACGTCTACGAATACGACATATTGTTTTCTTGCCACTCCGATACTTCATAGCGTCTACCCTCCGACACAACTGTTTTTGGTCTTTTACCCTCCATTACTTTACCAACGAACTCGCCAATAATGAAATTGCAGTGTTCGCCTTGTTTCACTGGCCTATTGGGATAGGAGTGATAAGCAATGTAGGTGGTTTCGTTCTTTATTCCGAAGCCGTGTTGGTGGTCGTATTCTATTTCGTTTTGGACCACGAATACGGATATTTCTCGACGAGATTCTCTGTGTCTCTTGTCGGGAATTGGAACGTCAAGACGGTGGGTGATGTAGATAGTAACAGAACGAAGTGTGCGGACGTTTACTATGTGCATTTGCGCCTCCATTGTAAAGGGCGGGTCTGGGTGGGTGATTGGTAGGCTAATTGGGGATGTTCGGCGGGAGATGAGGATGGAAATATGAGGAAAAAGGCCGCACCCAAACCCTCTTCTGCCAACAGACAAGCTTGTTGGGAAGAGAGGGACTAGGTTATATAATTATTATACCAAATTTTATTCATCCAATAAAATTGGCTTAAAAATAGAGGGATTATCTAATGAGACTATTGTTCCCAACACCAGAGAATTTCTGTATTTAGAGACCATTTGCTCGAAAACAAACTGCTCAAATGCTTCGGCTACTTCTATTGTTGTGTGTTTAGTTTTGTGTTTTTTGGTTTTCATACTTCCGAGGACACTACCGAAGTAGTGAGATTATGTGGAGATGGAACGCACACAATCATCCTCGAAGGTATAGACAAGCTAGTTGTCTTACCTATTATACCAAACTTTGGACACATTAGGAACAATTTGTACAACCTGTGGACATATTAAACATAGTTAAATACTACACTCTACATAACAAATTGCTGTGGGTCAACGTCATAGGGCAGTTATCTAGAAACATCCTCTTTTGCACCACAGCAGTCTGTTATGTAGTAAATTGAACGTCCTGATTGTTTTGGGTTATAGTTAAACTATAACTACAAACGGTATTGTTCCATGTCCTTCTGCTTTGGGTATTCCTGCTGTTGTTATTTTGCCATACCCAGTAACGGTATTAAATCCCATACTACTTGCCATACCAATCATTGGAATATCCCCATTGCCCCTTTCACAGTCAAATGTTTTTCCATGTACTAAATGCGAATGTGGATAAGAGATACTACATTTACAGTTATTTTCCATACAAATAATCCCTCAGCATTAAAGGCTGCTGTGTGCCTGTGAATAAAATCCCCTCAATCCTCTGTTATGGAGAGGGGAATTAGACGATAAACTTCTTTATTATTCTACCTACTCGGTCAATCAAATGAATTTCACCTTTTGGTATTGTCTCGTCTGTATATACTGGGTATCCATACAATTGTGAGACATATGATGACGGGCTATGTTGTGCTTTTGTCTTTTCTAAAAACTCATCCATTGGTATGTTTATTTTTATACTCTGCAAATCATCGTCACTTGGTGCTTTCAAAAACTCAATCGTCTTGGTTAGCGATTCCATATCCAAAACTGGTGCGACTTGGTTTGTATAGGTTGTAGCATTTCCAAACATATAAAAATATCATTCCTCAAGCCTAGTTGCTTGGTGGGTTTATGAGGGTGAGGATGTTGTTGATTGTATTTATCCTCTCAAAATCGCATTGTCCTTTCAAATCATGTGTCATCTTATTGACGTCTGGTTTCATTTTTTTAATCATCTCAACCAATCGTTCTCTCTCTGCTGTGAGGGCGGTGTTGATTGCTTCCTCTATTAGCTGATACATCATTTCTTCCTCGCTATCCTCCATAACATTGTGTCCTTGAAAGTCTGACACACCTTCTTCTAGGTTTTTGAAAGCAAGAATAATTTGTTGTGCGTAGTCTTTTGGTGTTCCTACTTCGTGTTGGTTTATTTCTGTCATACATTTGTCTTTAAATAAGCTAAGGCTTCGTCTATTCTTTACTAAGTGAATCGTTTTTGGATTGGATGATATCTATTGCTCTTTGTATACCTCTAAAAAAACTATCTGCTACTCCAGGTTGTTTATATTTTTCTATCTTTGCTATCAACTCCTTATTATTCCTGATAACTGCTTGCTTTATATTATTCTCGTGAATAAGTTTTTGGACTTGTGTGCCAGTATCAGTGTATTTATTTTCTTTCTCATCTTCATCTAGTATGATAGTCCAGCCATTCTGGGTGGCCTCGGCGTATGTAATGTATTGTTCAAATAAACACCTGTATGAATCCGAATATGCAAATCCTTTCTCCGCTAAATCGATTACTTCTATATTACGTGCGTCTGGGTGTCTGTCTGGTATCTTTACCATGTCACCAACTTTTAAGGAGTCTTTGTTGAATTGTTTAGGCATATTATTTCTTCTTAAAATGTTTCTTTACACCACTCAATAGTTTTATACGGCATTGCAAAAAGCGGTGAGCCTATTTCTTGGGCTTGTTCTTTAGCCTCTGTAATAACTCCGTTAATACATTGTTTCTCATTATATTTAGAAAAAAGTATTAAAACTATTATTAGTATTGGGATGGATAGTAAAAATTTAAGCATACTATTTCTTCTTAATCTGCATATTAACTTCTATCAAAGAATTCAGGCTAGTTTTTAGAAAATTGTTTGCATAACTATCTCCCTTTGCTTCTAAAAAACCACTAAACCAGCACAATATATCTGCTATATCACTTGCCGTATTCTCTGTGATTTCAATCTCGATTATTCTTTTTGTCATAGTGTCCTACTATTTTTACCTGTATAAAATCCAAATACCCAGCAAAATAATCCGTAACTAACTAGAATAATACTTAATATCATATTATTTCTTCTTATACTTAACTTCTTTACACTCTAAATGAAGTAAACCATCTAATCTTTGGTAACACTTTTCTTTAGGGTTTATTATTTTCTTACAGACTTTACATTCGTGATGGCGGAGGGCTGTTATGGTTTTCATATTTCAATCACTATTTCTGTCCGGCGCTTGCCTTTAGGTTGTAATACTTCATACTTGCGAATGTACTTTGGGGCATCATCCTCTATCACTCCGGCACGCACCAAACCGTCCAGAATCACTTTAGCGGCACTGTATGCACCGTCTTGGTCATATCTACCACCATAAAAGTTTACAGTGATTGTAGGGCAAATTAGAGGCATTTTACCGATCTTCCGCCTGTGTTCCAATACAGCCCAATAAACATGCTCATACCACTGCCTATTCCACTTGGATTTCAAAGCCCAATGTGCTCTTTCGTTCATCCAGTTGTGGGGTATGTCCCGGCAAGTTTCGCCTATGCAGGCCGGGACTATATCTAGAGTGACAGTCATATAAATAATTTTTTTAATCCCCGCTCCTTTTCCAAAACAATAAACTTTTCCTTATATTCTCCAGAATGAAACTTCTTGTGACATTCATGACAGATGTGTATGAGATTTTTGAAATTATGTAGCTGATCGTGCTTGGGGTAACGAGAGGCATAATATATATGATGTACCTCGAACTTTTGAGTGCCATTGTTATTCACTTTGCACACTTCACAGAATTGGTAACCATGTTTTTTGACAAACTCTTTTTTATATTTTGCACATGCCCTCAAATGCTTACCCTGTAATTTACTACCTTTTTTATGTGAGCCGTCAATTTTACTATATATACCACCTTTATAATTAGGATTTCCCTTTTTGATCCTTTTTTCTGAATAATTCTTATTCCTACAATCATACGAACAGAAAACATGCTGAAAAGATACATCGGCTTTAAAAAGTTTATTGCAATTCTTGCATGTGTACATTTTTAATATGTTTCTGAGCCTTGCATTTCTTTTCATTCCGCGATCCTTTTCATATTTGTATCTACACTCTGCCGAACAAGTCTTTTGATTTGCCTGTAAATTACTCGCTATTTTAAATACAGATTTGCAAAAAGAACACTTTTTTGTTTTCTTATACCCAAAACCATCCTTCATCTCACAATCAAACGAGCAGTATTTTCTAGCCTTATAGTGATATATGTGCTCGAAATAATTGAGACATTTTTTACATTTACTTTTTTTGATGATTTGTTTTCTCATATTTACAAAAAAGCCCGTGTGTCTGGGAAGAGCACCGGTGCTTTTTATAGCCACATGGTAGCAGTTTTCCCAGATAATTGTCAATAGTAGTGTATCACTTTTTGGGTGTTTTGTCAAGCAGTTTCTTGATAAGAATTTGCTTTATTATGATCTTTATATGTTCCCTAAATTCATCATCGGCCTCATATAATTCATCTATGTTTTTTGGTTTTTCACACTCTGACTTTTCACATTTTGCCTTATTGTGAAATAGGTGGACTATTGGTTTTACTAAATATATATTTTTAAGTTGTAGGAATATATCTATTTCCTTATCCAAAATAGCCTCTATCTCCCTAATACAACCCCAACAATATGTGTTCCAAAGTTCATGACGCCCACACCTTTTACAACTCTTGTGCTTTGTTTTTTTATTCATACTCCACATTTGTTGGCATAGGCACCCCGGTTAGGTGATAGATTTTGGATAAATAGTCGGTAAATTCTTTAGTGTCTAAATTGGTTGTAGATATTCCGATCTTCATCTCATCTTGGCCAAATTTTATATAAGCACTATTAAACTTCATCTTAAAATATTCGTGCAATTCTTCTGGCATGTGGCCGGTATCACTACTTATAATATTTAGGTATTGCCAGTACAGTTTGTTCTGCTGGTTGCTCCGTATCTTCCTAGACTTTCGCACCACAATTTCAACATCCCCATCGAGCTTAGAAAGGCAGCTCGTCCATCTCGCGAGGTTGTGTACTTTGATCTTGCCATCCTTGACTACTGCGTAATGTATTGGATCCATATATTTCGCTTATGAAATAACTATCATCAAAAGATAAAAAGTCTGTAGTGCTTTTGTAGAAAGTCATCGGCTTATTATATTTGGGTTTCAGAGTTATCTTCCAAGGCATTGTTGACTTGTAAAATGTTTTTATCATAAATTTCTTTTTGAAGTTTCTGGCCAAGTAACGCCATATCTTCCCATGATCCCATGGCAATTGGCATCCATGGGTTATCAATTTTTTTGTCAAATACATCTCTATTATTTTTTATCATTTCACCCAATGTGGATCTGTGGAAAGCATTTTGCTTTTTAGAATACTCAAGGACAAAAATATCATTTTCCATATTCGTTCATTCTTAAATTAAAGCGACTAAAGTCAAGTGTAATATCTGTGTCTTTGGCCGAGTGGCGGCTCTTGACGATCTTCACATGCAGCTCCGTACTGTTGGATATTTCTGCCAACCCCTCACTATTCTTTGATTTTTTCTCATAAAGATAAAACGCAATGTCTGCTTCATTCGCAATGTCTTTGGACCATGCCACGTTGTTCACATCAATTTTCCCGGATTTTGCAGATTCTTTGTCAACCTGTACCGGAGTGATAATAGGTTTCCCAAGTGCAAGCGCGGCGTTCTTTAAATTCTGGCTCATCTTTTTTAGCCTAATAGTTTCCCCGTCTCTATTGCTAGGATCAGCAAGTCTTTGTAGATAATCAACCATTACCACATCAATGTTTTCTCTTTGTGCATAAGCCTCATTGACAACATCATTACTGGTTATTGATCCACCATAAACAATTGTCAAAGGTAGGTTAGAAAACTTTTGCACAACACCCTCCACCATATCGCGGCGATAAATTCTATTGCGCAACTCCATTGCATTGTAGTCACCCCAAATAGCAATCATCTTGTCCATTATCTCATTTTGGCTCATCTCAAGGGAGAAAAATAGTATACGTTTTCCGCTGTTAAGCATGTGCCTAACCATGTTAAGTAATAGGGTGGTTTTACCTACGTTAGTGTCTGCTAATATTATAGCAAATTCTGTACCAGAAAATCCACCAAAAGCCTCATCAATTCCATTCAATCCTGTGAGTAACTTTTTCTCTACCGGCTTGCTGTAATGTTCTAACCATCTTGTAGAAAGGTTGGGGTTCTTTTCTACTTGATATTTTGTGGATCGAAATGAAATTATTGATATTTGCTCTACCAACTTTTTCATCTCTGTAAGTTTATCTTCTGGAGATATATCGGACATGTATAACTTGACCCCTTTTTCAAACAATTCTGCATATCGATGGGTTGATCCTAATATCCGTAAATCTTCAAGCGCACAAGCGTACTCTTGGTCATTGACGTATATAAGCATTTGGTTCAACAATCCATGCAAATGTTTTGGTATCTTTTCCTTGAGTTGTTCAAGACTAGCAAATCCACCCTTGTGTAAAAACCCAAACATTTCTTTATGGCCAAAATCTAAAAAGTCATTTTCATTCACTTGTTTCAAAGCCTCCGGTTTACTAACACAATAAGCAAGTACCTGAATCGCTGAAAGCATATTATGGCATTATGTCATCATGAGTGAAATTCGTTTTGGCTGCGTATACGTCGTTTATAGCGTTCCAATTCTTCAACACGCCCGAGATGCTCCATGAGAGGTGTTTCGCCTCTTGGTAGAGCTTGTAGACGGTTATACGCGATTTTATTTCGAGGGCAACCTTGTCTTTTGTGTAATTTGGATATTGTTTGTCAACAATGTCCACAAGAGCTGCCATATCTTTCAGGTAGGCACCGGCCGCCACTTCCCCTTTAAGTCGACAATACCACCCTGTAAGTCCACCAATAAACTGTCCCCTGTTCCCGTATTTGCTTTTTTTCTTCTTTGGATTTTCCTCTGTGTACTGTACTTCGCCATCATTGAGATGTTCGTAGCTCATAGGATTTTTATTAGCAACAGCTTGCTGTTGGGCGATTTTATCGCCTGTCTTCTCTTGTATTATCTTCTCTTCTCTTATCTTATCTAGCGTTATCATTGCGTTATCATTGGTGTTATCATTTGCTTTTTTGCTTTGTTTAGCCTTTTCTCTGTAACGCTTAATACGCTCATAACCAGTTAAATTTGATTCCTGTCGGTCTTTGAAACGCTTGATAACGATATCCCCGTTATCACCCAACGTTATCATTGCGTTATCATT
>ERZ869925.259-NODE-259-length-39030-cov-8.693393_pt1 | contig 39030 bp, 60 predicted proteins | sample MGYA00579311_ERZ869925 | MGnify/ENA primary metagenome ERZ869925 (study PRJEB32216, sample SAMN09231817) | wastewater metagenome | place: USA: Maryland | collected 2016-07-30 | study: EMG produced TPA metagenomics assembly of the PRJNA472060 data set (Reclaimed...
GCTGCGGGCGGCGTGGATGGACACGCAGCTCGGGACGAGCGGACTTGCAACTTAGCGGTTTCTAGAGCCGACCAGTCAGGGCCTGTGGCGGACGTGGTAGTGCCGCTTAACAACCTCAGCCGGTATCAAGCCCGGCCCCGCAGCGACTACCTCCAGAGCGCCGACCGGATGGCCGCGCGGGCCTTGAAGTAGAGCCAGACGAACAGGGCGCCGATCGCGCAGACCGCAGCGGCAATGAAGAGCCAGGTCACGGCTTGGGCTCCTCGATGGTGGCGGGGCTGATCGTGGTCTCGGTCACGGTCTCGACCTTGACGGCCGGAGGATCGTCGTCGTCTCGCTCTACCCCGCCCCGGATGCCGTCCTTGTTCGCGGAGAAGGCCAGCCTCAGCCCTGCAATGGCCGCCAGAGCCACGAGGATCGTCACCCACGCCATCAACTGACCCTGCCCTAGCAGGTCCAGCCTCTTGCCCGCCGCGCTCTCAGGCCACGGCCCGAGCCAGATGATGAGCATGAACCCGATGGCGATGGCCGAGGCAGAAACCCCCGCTCCCCATTGCATCCACGTCGCCAGAGAACCCGCCTTCATCATCCCGGCCCATGCCCGCCCCGGGGCGTGCCAGAGCAGGCCGCCGAAGCGGGCCAGCGCTTCCTTGACCATCGTCATCCCCCGTGGATCAGCGCTTCGATCTTGGGCTTCACCGCCCACCAGAAGGCCGCGATGCTGAGAGACACGGCCATGGCCCCGCCGATCAGCGTGTAGGTCCACTTGTCGTAGAGCTTGAACCGGTCCTGCACCTCCTTGCGGAGACGGACGAAGTCACCCGCCAGGCCTGTGCCGATCCAGTCGCCCCGATCGTCTTGCCGCGCCTCTCCGACCCGGTCGTGGACCTGTTTCAGCAGGCCTGCGTCACGTTGCTGGGCCAACATCATGACCCCCACGTCCTTGACGAGTTGGTCGACCGTTCCGGCGACCCGCTCAAGACGGGCCAGAAGATCGGCATGGGTCGGTTGACCGTTGTCAGGCATGGACGCTCACTCGCCATGAAGGGTTAGGACGGCTGGATCAGCCGATGATCGCGAAGAACCGGCGAACCGTGCCGGTGAAGGCCTGCCAGACCGCCGACAGCGTCGCCGCCGGGCTGGTGCTGGCTGAAAGGGTCTGCACCCGCGAAAGCACACGGGAGATTGTCGCCAGGGCGGACGCGCTGGCCGAGACCGCCTGCGAGACGGAGAAGCCCTTGACGAGGCTCGCGACCGCGCCGGCGGATGCCGAAAGGGATTTGGACAGCGCTACGCCCGTGGTGATCGTCGCTGTTGCGGCCGCGCTGGCGGTCATGGCCACCGAGAGGGAGAGAGCGCGCGCGAGGCTGGCTGTCGCTGACGCCGAGGCCGAGAGCGTGCGAGACATCGCGCGCCGGATCGTCACCGTCCCGCTGCCCGATGCCGTGATGATCTTGCCGACGCCGCGCACGATGCTCTGGGCCGTCGCGCCGTTGGCCGAAACGACCTTGCCCGTCGCTCGGATGATGGTCTGCGTCGTCGTGCTGCTGGCGTCGAGAGACTTGTTCGTGACCGCGCTCGCCGAATAGGTCAGGACGATCAGGCCCTGAGATCCCGTGCCGCCGGTCGCGTAGCCGCCACCGCCACCGCCACCGTAGCCGCCGCCGTTGCCGCCCAGCACGCTTGCGCCGCTGGTCCGGCCGCCCGAGCCGCCGCCGCCAGAGCCAGGGCCGTAGCCGCCGCCGAACTCGGCGTTGGTCGAGCCGGCGCCGCCAACGTTCGTCCCTGTGCCGCCACCGCCACCACCGCCGCCGCCCGAACCGCTCGTGCCGGCCGAGCCGGGGTTGCCGCTCGTGCCGCCGGCGCCGCCGGCCGCGCCGCCGGGGCCCGTGCCGCCCGCGCCGCCCGTGCTGGCCGAGAAGCCGCTACCGGTTCCGCCGCCGTTGGCGCCGCCGCCACCACCACCACCGCCGATGCTGGACGAGTTCGAGCCGCCGTTGCCGCCGTTCGCGCCCGCGCCAGACGGACCAGCCGCCCCACCACCACCGCCGCCGGGCAGGTTCGCGCCCGTGCCGCCGTTGGTGCCGCCGTTGCCGCCGCTCGCGACCGTGTCGCCGATGCTGGAGCCCGATGCACCACCGGCCCCGCCGCCAGAGGAGGTCCCCGCAGCCCCGGCCTTGGCAAGCACGGTGCCGCTGGTGTCGAACCAGGTGTCCCCGGAGCCGACCTGATAGGAGACCGACGCCCCCGGCGTGACCGTGAGCGCGTTCTTCTTCGCGTACGCCCCACCGCCGCCGCCGCCCTTGTTCGCGGTCCCGGTCGAGCCGAAACCGTTTCCGCCGGCGCCGATGCACTCGACCTGAACAGACGTCACCCCGGCGGGGACGGTCCAGGCCGAGCCGGCGGTGAGATACTCGACCGTCATCTGGCCTTAGCCCGGGACGAACTTCAGATTTACCGTGAAGGAAATGCTATCCCCCGACACCACGTTGACCGCGCTGAAGTCGCCGCGGATCAGCATGTTGCCAGACGAGGTCGCGTCGAACAGCCCGGCCTCGGTGATGGCCAGCGAGCTGCCCGCCGTGACCGTACCCGCCACCGTGTAGGTGTCGTTGGTGTTGGTCGTGGTCGTCCGGCTCTCGGTGCCGACAGTGCGGCCGCCGGCGGTCGTCGGCGCGGCCTCGGTGACCAGAGCGGTCTGCGAGACGGCGGCCGTGGTCGTGCCGGTGCCCCAGCCGATGTTCTTGGGCGCGGTGCCGGCCTGCGTGATCCGGTTCGTGACGATGGCCGCGCCGGCGTTCGTGAACACCGTGGCGAGGTTGATGAGCCCACGGCGGATCATGTCCGCGACGGCGTCGGAGATGCCCGGCGACGGGGCGGCGATGGCGTAGCTCATGGCGGGTTACTCCTGCGCGAGGGTGGCGGTGATGGTGTTGCCGACCGCGAACATCGCCTTGGCGGCCTCGATGTCTGCCGGGACGAAGCGGAGGGTCACGGTGTTGTCGCCCTGGGGCTCGACGAGCTCGACCACGAGGCCGGCGACGCCCGCCTGAACCTCCTGGCCGTTCTGCAGGGTGACAGTCCTCTGGATGGTCTCCTGAACCATCGAGAACACGGTGTAGGTCATGAGCATCGGATCAGATCCTTTCGGCGAGGCGGTGAAGGGCGCGGGCGATGGCCTGCATGGCGTTGGCGAGCCAGATGACGAGGCCGCCCTTGGCCGGGACCTTCACGGTCTGGCCAGGAGGCGCGACCTCGGCGCCGCAGCCCGGGCAGTGGTCGAGGTCGGCAGGCTTGACCTTGAAGGCCAGCGGGTGGCGCTCCCCGCACTGCCTGCACCCGGGCAGGAAGGTGTGGGCGAGCGAAGGCTCCCAGCGTCCAAGGGCGGACGCCGAGTGCGTGCGGACAACAGCCATGAGCGGCCCTATCGGTCTGCGGAAAGGGTGATGGAGACGCCGGCCAGCGTGGCGTCCTGCGGGTTGGGGCCCACGATCTTGAGGACGTCGCCGGCCGAGGCCGTGGTGGTGGTGAGGGCCACCGTTCCCGAGGACGAACCCGCCCCGAACGTCACCGTGCCGATCGACGAGCCGTTGATGTAGATCGTGAACACCGAGGAGCCGGTCGCGCCGGTCTCGGCGGATGCCTGCGAGCGGGAGGCGTCGAAGGTGATGGCGGTGTCGAGCTCGAGCCTGAGCAGCGTTTCGCCGGCGTCCGGCCTGCCGCTGGCGTAGAGCGGGAAGCTGACCACACGAGCGCCCGGAGGCCCCTCGCGGCGGATGATGACGGTCGGCGTGGTGTTGGCCTGGCGGATGATGACCGTCCCGCCCGTCCAGTTGGTCCCGGCGCCGTCGACCTCGGCGTCCCCCGTCGGCGCGGTGCGGAAGCCGTAGGCGCTGGCCTGACCCGACCAGAGCACGCCCGGCGTATCCGGCGTCTCGTCGACCAGGGCGAAGTCGACAGCAGCGGTCAGGGGCAGTTGCGCCGCCTGCGCCCGCGTCAGGACGATCTTGCGGCTCTTGTTGGTGTCACCGGCCGCCAGCGTGACGCGATACTTGCCCGAGACCTCGAAGAACAGGTCGCGGTCGGAGATGTCCTCGTACTCTCCCTCCGTCGCGGTCTCGATCTTGACCACGACGACAAGCCCCGAGCGGCCATGCACGTTGATGTTGCCGAGGTCATCGACCACGGCGCGCTGAATGGCGGTCATGTGGGGGGTCCTATGGGTCGGCCTGGACGAAGACGAAGCCGCTCATGGGCTGGTACGGAAAGCCCGTGAGCTGGACGTAGAGGATGTCGCCGTCCGACACCGAAGCGGGCGTGGCGTCGTAGGTCTCAAGGGTGACGCTGGAGCCGGAGTGCTTGGACGTGCCGGTCGAGTTGAGCGTGACCTCGACGGCCACGCCGGCCGGAACGTCCGCGATCTCCAGCGAGCCAGAGACGAACATCGAGTCGGGAATGCTCGCGCCCATCTCGGGACGGTCGGCGAGGGTCGGCGTGCCGCCCGGGTCATCGACGTAGGCGAGGTCTTGCTGAAGGGAGGCGCTGACCGGATCGAGGGCCGCCGCGCCGCCCGGCGTGTTGTCCGCGACAAGGTCGTCCGAGCCCTCGACCTGATAGAGGATTTCGCCCGTCGATGTGTCGTAGATCGGAACCCAACTCACAGCGCTGACTTCCTTTCAACCGCGACCTTCAGCCGTCGCTCGAAGAGGCTGATCGTTCCCCCCGAGGTGTTGCGGAGGTAGAGCCGCAGGGTGTGCGACCCGGCGGTCAGCGAAAGGTCGTAGAGGAACATCCTGGGCTGACGGACGCTGGCGCTCGACGCTTCGTTGAAGGTGAAGAGCTTGTCGTATCCAACCGGCACGCCGGTCGGTGCGCTGTAGGTCCCGTCGACATAGAGGACGTAGTAGTAGGCGTTCGTCCCGCTGGTCTGCTGGTCGAGGTAGTATTCCAGCGTGATCCCGGTCACGTCCGAGGGGATGTCGACCGTGAACTCGATCACCAGATTGCCGAAGGTCGAGCCCGATCCCTGGTTGGCCTGCGTCAGCGTCGAGGTGTTGAGATACCGCGCGGCGCCGATCACGGCCTTGGACGCCATCTGCGCCGTGTCGATGGTGCTCGTCGCGACGCCGCCGCCCTGCACATAGCCCGTCGTCGTGGCGGTCAGGGACAGGGGCGAGCCGAGGGCTCCGAAAAGGTTGCGGTAGGTCAGCCGGACGTTGTGACTGGTGTTCGCGGTCAGGCCGGGAATTTCGATCCGCGTCGTGTCGGACGAGAACTCGCCGAGCGGTATCCAGGCCGAGCCGGCCGCCGTCTTGTACTCGACGACGATCTTCTGGATCGTGATCGTCGAGGGGACCGCGCCCGTAACCACCAAGGCCGGAACCGTCCCCGTTCCCGCCGCGATGGCCCAGTCAGACCCCGATGGCGTCGGGACCGTCGTGGGGTCATCCCCGCCCAGCGTCGGCGTCGCGGGCGCCGCGCCCGTGCCGGCCAGGGCCCATGCGTGCTTCGCCGCCGTCTCGCTGCGGAAGGTGATGCGGACGCCGTCGGTCTCGGGGTCGTACTCCCGCGAGAGGCAGAAGCACTTGAGCGACGACATGCCGAACTCGGCTTCGTTGATCGTGAAGCAGTCGCCCGGCTCGATGTCCCGCAGATAGGTGCGGACGCTGATCGTGCCGCTGATGCCCTCGCGGCTGTTGGCGATGTCGTACCGGGCCAGCTGGGCAGCCTGGTTGGCGCTCGTCACATAGCCGTAGGTGATGCCCCGCGAGCGCGTCGCCCCGCCGTCCTCGGTGACGTAGGTGCTGTTCGTGACCGGCTCGAGGTCGACGTTTTCCCAGTCGTGGTCGGCCGAGACGCAGCGCGGGATCACGGTGTTGATCCGCCCCTCGCGCGGGGCCATGCCGCGATACGAGAACGGCCCGATGACGTCGGCGCCGGTGATCGTCGCCACCGAGGAGCCGTTCGCCGCGAAGGAGACGCAGCTGATCTTCCCGGCCTTCGTCGCCGGGCGGGCGCAGCAGGTCTGGAGCAGCCCGATCAGGACTTCGTACTTGTCGTCTCCGCCCGGGGCGTCCGACCAGCAGACCGCGCCGCTCGTCCAGCTGTTCGCGTCGGCGATGTTGGCGGCCGCGATGAAGTCGTCGACCTCGATCGCCGAGACCGAAGCCCCGATGCCGCCGACCTGCACGCTGTTCTCGAACAGGCCGAGCGCCCAGTTCAGCGCCTGGATCGCGCCGTTCGTCGAGTAGACCCACGTTGACCGGGTCGCGAGGCGGCAGGACCCCGAACCGCCCGGGTAGGTGCTGTCGAGCCGGGGGTCGTAGCAGAGCAGGCCGTTGACGACCTGAACGTACTTGGGCTCCCCGGTCGGCCAGTACTTGAAGTCCCCGTCCTGCCGCAGCGTGACGAGACTGGACGCCTTGCCAGAGAGCTTGTGAGACGCGCCCCACGCGGCCATCGAATAGGACGAGGTGATCGCCGTCGTGGTGTGGACGGTCTCGGGCTGGGCGCCGAGCTTGGTCTGACGCCACAGGCGGTTGACCGGCGTGCCGTCCATAAGCTCGCCGGTAAACGTGACCGCCGCGCCGTCGACGTAGGTCGTGCCGTAGCTGCTGATCGGCCCGGCGGCCGAGTAGACGCTGACGATCGACTCATAGCGGTTGTTCTGGCCCCACGCCTCGCGGTGGACGATCGAGCCCGCCGATCCGCGCTGTCCGAAGATGAACGGCAGAGGCGCGTCAGGATCCGGCGTCCATTCGGTCGCCCTGCCCTCGGCGGATTGCGTCTTCGGCGCGAGGATGGCCTGAGACGCGGCCGTGATCCCGGCCGCGACCACGACCTGCGAGGCGACGGCGATCGCCGCGGCGGCGGTGCTGCCGGCGGCGACGCCCGTGGCGCCGACGATGGCCGAGGCGATCCAGGCGGCGGCTACCTGCGGCAAGGGGTGGCCCTCCAGACCGCCGCGATGCCTTCGGGCCGACAGGTCAGAGACGCGACCTGTCCGTCCGTGTGGATGCCGAGAACCTTCTGCGGCGTGATCAGGACCGTGAGGCTCATGTCCCAGAGACCTCCCTCGGTCTGAAAGCCGACGATGTCCCCGACGAGGCGAAGGCCCCACGGGATGCGTTCAAGCTGCGGGATGGCGTCCAGCGCTTCCCCCAGCCCCGCAAAGCCCGAGGCCAGCAGGGCGGCATGGGCCTGCTCTTCGGTGCGATAGGTGACGCCCTTCAGGGGGGCGGTCTTGATCCCGAGGCCCCGCAGGTGGTGCGCGACGATCTGGGCGCAGTCGACCTTGCCCCACGCCAGCGCACGGGCGGAGAACCGCTCAACGCAAGCCTGCGCGGCCCGCGAGCGGACTTCAGACGGATGGCTGGCCACTACTTCCTCGCGAGGTCCCGCAGCCCGGCGAAGCCGCTGCGCTGGCTCTTGCCCTTGACCGAGCCCGAGGCCGGATCGGATGCGCGCCAGGGAACCTTGCGGGTCAGGCGCGTGACGTTGTCGAGGCCCAGCTCACCAGACCAGATCGACTTGTGGAACGCGGGCGAGGTCTTGCGCTCGTGGTTCGGCTCGAGCAGGCGGCCAAGCTGGCCGGTCAGCAGCAGGGCCACGCGGTCCTCGCCGCCCGAGACCGTGAACTCCGGGTAGTTGTATTCGCCCGTGAACAGCGTCTCGACGCCGATCACCGCCCCCGTGGAGCGGTTGATCGTCCCCATCATGAGGATGGCCGTCACGCCCTGATCAGCCGTGACCGACCAGAGCCCCTTCGCCGCCGCACTCGGCAGGAGGAGGTTCACCTCGCAGGTCGGGACCTGATCATCCGAGCCGTCGGCGATGGCCGGGATGGTGTCCAGGCACCCATAGGACGTGTTCTCGGGGTAGTAGGTGTTCCCGCCATAGCTGATCTCGCCGCCCGACGAGAGCCGCACCGTCCCCGCCGCCAGGGCAATCGAGAACAGCAGAAACGACGTGAACGCGCCGTTCTGAAGGTCCGACTTGAGAGAGGAGTCCACTACTTCCGTTCCTCGATGCGGAAGGTGCAGCCGGCCATGATGCGCTCGACGCTGATCGTCAGGGCGCCGTCGTCGAAGGTGACGTAACCCTCGATCTTCGCCGGGTTGATGATCAGGGCCGCGTTATCCGCCGGGCTGGCTCGGAGCGGCGGCTGGATCGGGATGGAAGCCGCCCCGCCCGTCGCCGTCGTGTCCGCCGTGCACTGGTGCAGGTAGATCAGCGAGGAGATGCTGACCGCGATCCACTTGCCGGCCTTGATCACATAGCCCGAGGTCCAGGTATCGGTGACTAGCGTCGAGCCGGTCTGCGAGCCGCCGTTGACCAGCGGGGAGCCGGGCGAGCCCATCGTGATCCCCGGCTCGGGCAGTTCGAGGACGCAGGTGTCCGCCGCCTTCAGAAACGCTACCTGCCAGGGCAGCGCGTCGGCGGCGCTCATCGGCGGCAGAACGCCCTCGATCCCGAAGCGCTGCCCCGTGCGCTCACGCCGCTGCGTGGCGGCCCCGACGATCGAGGCCATGTCGGAGCGCGTATGCACCCAGTACGGCGTGATTTCGCGAGGGCGCGGGCTCGTCGGAAGCGTCGTGCTCATCGGCGGGCCCTGTACTGCTGCTTGCGAGCCGAGCGCTGCCTGTCGGCCAGGCTGGCGCCGACGACCTGCGCATCCCCATCAGCAGCGACGCGGCCGGAAATCCCCTCGACGTAGGCCTTGAACTTCGGGTCGTCCGACGTGACGCGGACCAGCACCGAGCCCCGGCCAGCACTCGCGCCGGCGCCCGCCATCCCCAGCTTCGGCGTCGGCATGATCATGCCCGAGACGCCAGGGGTGAAGATCTCGGGCTGACCGCGCTCGCCGACGAGGTACGACTTGCCGGCCTCGACACCGCCGCCATAGGCCCGCGCACCGCCGAACAGGCTCGTGAAGCCCTTACCGATGGCCGAGAGCCAGTTGCCGCCGTCGGTCGCGCCGGGCGCGCCTTGCGAGAACGCCTGCTTGAACAGCGCCCAGACGGCGTCAGCGATGCTGTTGAGGGCGTCCTCGAGGCCACGCGAGGCGGCGTCCGCAAGCCACTGGCGGGCGAAGTTGCCGAGATCCTTGTCCAGAGCGGCGCGGAACCCGCCCTTGAACACGTCCCGGAACTGCCCCTGCAGCCGCGCCTCTTCTTCCTGATCGAGCTCGGCGCCGGCCTTCGCCCGCGCCTCGGTGAGCGAGATGCCCTCGCGCGCTGCAATGTCGCCGGCGCGGCGGTCGAGTTCGACACCGCGTTCCTTCGCGCGGATCTGGCGCTCGCTGTCGCCGCGGATGCGGGCGAGTTCGAGGTCGTGCTCAGCCTGAGCCAGAGCGAGGACGCGCTGCTTTTCCTTCGCGCGCGCCTGGTCGATGCGCAGCAGGTCCTGGCCAGCCTTTACTTGGGCCGTGAGCAGGTCAAAGCCCATCTGCTGATACTGCCGGATCAGGTCGGCCTTTTCGGCTGCGCGGCGCAGAGCCTCAACTTCGTTGTAGTGCTGCTCGGCCTCGGCGATCGTCATCGACAGCATGAGCTGCTGATCTTTGACCGCCTGCTCTTGCGCCTGCGCGCGAGCCTTGGCGATGACCGCCATATCGGCTTCAGCCGCCTTGCGGGCGTCCGCCGTGGTGAGACCGGCAGCGTCGTAAGCCTGGATGCGGTTGACCAGATCGGCCTTCACCTCAAGGGCGCGGATGGCGTCCTGATCGTTCGCCGCGCGCGCGACCTCCATCTGGGTCTGCAGCTGGATTTCTTCCCGTCGCAGGGCGAGCTGCTCCGGCGTGGGTCCGGAAGCCTTCTTGGGCTTCTTGTCGCCGCCCGGATCGACACCGTTGAGGTCAAAGCCGGTGGCGACCGAGGCGTCAGCACCGGTCGGCATCTCGGCCGTCACACGGCCGAGCATGGCTGTGTCGATATCGCCCCTCTCGCGGGTCAGGCGCGCCCACGTTTCATTCGCGATGCCCGGCTTCTGAATGGCAAGTCCGCCATCGAGACGCTCGTAGTTCTTGACCCGAGCATCCGCCCAGCGCCGGGCGGCGGCTAGCTCGTCGTCGGTCGCTGAATCCAAATCACCGATGATGCGCTTGTAGTCAGTATCGTTCTTGACCGAGATCGCGCCGGCCACCGCCGGTGCTGCATAGGGAGCTGCTGTCGCAGCCACGCCGAGCGCGGTAGTGCCAAGACCAGCGGCAGCACCGCCACCCGCTATCATCATCATCGCGAGGCGAGTCTCGCGGGCGAGCTTGATCACCTTCGAAAGGTTCGTCAGAAGACCAGCGATCGGTCCACCGGCTGCTATCAGTCCCAGGATCGCAAGCCCGGCGATCTGGACGCCATCCGGCATTTCGTTGAACGCCTTGAGCAGCTCTGTGAGCCCGCCAGCGGCTGCAGTCGCCGCCGGGAGCAGCTGCTCGCCGAGCTGTCGGGCCGCCTTGTCGAACTCGGCCTTCATGCGCTTGGCGCTGTTCGCGGCACTATCTGCGGTCTTCGCCGCATCGCCCTGGGCGACAGAGGTCTTCTCAAGGATGAGCTGGGCACGCGCGATGGCCTTGGCGGCCTCGCTGGCCTCGGCGGCATTGCCCTTGAAGCCCATCTCGAGCAGCTTGGCCTGGACTGCCGCTTCGTTGATGACGACGCCGAACTTCTTCAGCGGCTCTGTCTCACCGGTGATGCCGCTGATCATCGAGGCCAGCGCCTCGGCGTCGCTCACGTTGAACAGAGAACCGACATCGACAGCGCGGGCGGTCATCGCTTTGACCATCTCGGCAGCCTTGCCGGCCTCGACGCCCGTGCCGGTGATGACGAGCTGCAGGCGGCTCATGCTCTCTCGGAGGGCGACCGCATCGCGGCCAGCCGTGTCGGCCAGTGCCTCGGAGAAGTCCCGCGCATCACTCGTGGCGCCCTTGAACGCCACATCGAAGGCGTTCTCGATTTCGGCGGCCTCGGCGGCGAGCTTGATGCCGTAGCCAGAGATGCCGAGGAACGCGACCTGAGCGACCTGCGACCCGGCGCGGAGGCTGTTGCCGATGTCCCGGCCGAGATCGCGGTAACGCCCGCGCAGATCCCCAGCGAGCCTGTCGGCGGCGTCCCGCACTTCCTTGTTCGTGTGCGTCGAGGCGTTCCGAAGAACGTGCATCGACCTCTGGAACTCGGACTGGCCGGACTCTCGGAACGCCTTCCGCATCGCGTCTGTCGCGAAGGCACTGTCGCGGCGCATTTGGTCGGCGGCTTGCTTGACCTCCTTCTGAGCGTCGCGAAGGTCGTCCTTGAGCTTCTTCTTGGTCGCGCGCAGCTCGAACTCGGCGGAGCCGATCACATCCGACATGTATGTGCCCCACAAAAAAGGGCGCTCTAGGCGCCCTATGGTTCGTCAGAAATGCGAAGGGGCCGCCTAAGCGACCCCCTCTGTGGTTCAGGCCGCTGCGGCGTCCCGATCCGGGTGCTTGATCGCGGTGTAGCTGAACAGGTTCGGCTGCTCCGGCCGCATCATGGCCGGGACGACCGGAAGGCCCTGCTTGAACCACATCTCGCGCGCGGCATAGGTGTCGAACGACTGCCGCGCTTCCGTGACGAGCCGGAGCCGCTCGCTGAACGACAGTTGGTCGTCGGGCTCGGCGCCGATGTCATGGCCGACGCGCGCCTTTCCCGTGAAGTGGGCGTGGAGGACGGCGTAGCACTCACGTTGGTACAGCTGGACCTTCTTGCGCACCTCGTCGTCCTTGATCCGGGACGAGTCGATGGTGAAGAGCCAGCCCTGCAGGAGATCGACCTTGATGCAGACCGCCTGTTGGTCCCCGCCACGACCGAAGGGTGTTGCCATCATGGCAATACCTTCGACCAAGATCGGATCACGTTGAACCCGCCGATACTGGGCCGACCAGTCCAGGCCCATCGCCTCGACCATCGGCTTGAGGGCCAGGAACACTCCGTCGTCCTGTTTGAAGCCGTAGAGTTCATCTCCACGGAAGTTGACGCTCACGATCTCGCCCATATAGGGCTCCTTTCGTCGTGTTGGCCGAGCTGCAATCTCGACCGTCCCAAAACGACAAGGGGGTGTGCAAAGCCGGGACAAGAGCCGTGCACACCCCCTCATCAACGCGCCGTTGCAGTCGGCGCGCATCCCCCGTCGGGGAATCCCTGTTGTTGGCTACGCCCGGGCCTTGCCGAGCAGATCGTCGATCAGCGTCCAGAGAGCGCGGTCATCGACGTCGAGTTCGCCGTTATCGTCTGACGCCGGACGTTTGACGTATTTCTCGACCAGCTTGGCCTTGATCCGGAACCCATCGAGCGTGGCGGGCCGAATGGCGACCATCTGCTCTTCCAGGCCGATGACGACGGCGTCCGCCTCGACGTAGGCGTTCTCGGCAGCGTTGAAGCCCGTCTCTTCCTTCAGCCTCGTCCAGTCCGCCTCGTACTTGTCGAGCGCGACGAGGACTTCCTCACACCGCTGCAGGCTTCGGCGATTGACGCCGCAGCTTTCGAAGGCGCGGCGGTTGCTTTCGACCTCAGAGCGAACCCGGTCACGATGGATCGGTCGGTAGTGCTCGCCCCGACGCAGGATCGGCAAGCCGGCCGCGTGGTCGGGGAGGTCCCCCTTCTTGACGAAACCCCTGGGCCAGAGCGCATCGGGGACCTTCAGGGCCGCCTTGGCCGCCTCGAAGGCTCGGTTCTGTTTCTCGTACAGATCTTCGGCAACCGCGCTGGCCTTCAGCCACTTGGCGTGAAGCGAAAGCAGTTCGTGGTCAGCCGACTGAATGCTCGCCACGGCCGGAACCGGAGCGACAGCCAGGGCGCCGGCCATGAGGCCGATCATGTTGCGACGGGTCGCGGTCATCCGCACGCCCCCATCATCTCGCGCGCCGGCGTCAGAGGACGCGGAGCGGGGTTGACGGTGACGGCAGCGCCGCCGCGACGGTCGCCCTTGAAGAAGGGGGCGAGCATTGCGCGGATGTGCGCGGCTGCAACTTCCGGCTCGGGGCGCGGACAGGTATACGTGGGGCCAGCTTGGGCCATGGCGATCTCCTGACAAGGTCGCGGTCTGGGTTAGGGCCGGGTCGGAAGTTGGCGCTTCCGCCCGGTCCGTCATTGTGGTAGCACACCTTCCAGCATCACGTCTAGCATCATTTGCAGCATCGCTGGAAGCAACAGATGACCGACAAGGTCCAAGAGAACCGCATTCGACGCATGGCCGCCCGCCAGGGTCTGACGCTGGCGAAGTCGCGTCGGCGCGACCCGCACGCCACCGACTATGGCGGCTACATGCTCATCGACACGGCGACCAACGCTGTCGTGGCCGGAGGCGATCCGGCTGCCTATTCGCTCTCGCTCGCCGAGGCGGAAAAATGGCTGGTCGAACCCTAATACTGGCCCTTGCTGACATCGTCCGCAGGCTTCGTTCCACCCTTGGTCCGGATCATCTCGCCAATGGACCAGAAGACAGCGCCTGCGATCATGGCTGCTGCACCAGACAGGTGCGCCATCGACCGCTGACTCATCAGGTCGGTGTTCGCGAGCCGGATGCCATCGAGGATGCCCGCATCGCCCGGCACGGTGACTGGCATGAAGAAGGCCGCGACCATCAGGATCGTGCCCGCGAAGAATAGATATCGTCCGAAGGTACCCATCTGCCCCTCCCCTACTCGCTCCGGACGGTAGCGGGGTCAGGAGCCGGGGGGAAGGGGGTTAGAGGCTGCTGAGCCCCCCGCCGGCAATGAACTGCTCGACGCGGGCCTTCACGAGCCCAAGGGCGATGTCGGCCAGTGTCTTGATGGTCCAGTTTCCGACCTTCGCCGCGCCCGCTTTGGTCTGGCGCCAGTGTTCGGGATCGCGGATCGCTTCGAGGAAGTCGTGGCCATGGAAGCTGAGGTTGAGGTTCAGCCAATCAGGGCCGTCGAAGGTCTTGGACGGCTGGCCGATGACGTACCCCAGCCGATGGAGCTCTTCGAGGTGGTAGTTCAGGATCGCAATGTCCTGCTCTGTCGCCCCCTCGTCGACCAGGTAGCTCATCGGAACCGGAAGCGGCGCGTCGCAGATCCTGAGCAGGATCGACCGAACAAGTTCAGTGTTGCGCTGCACGATGCCGCCCCCGGTTTCAGCTGCCGGGGCAGAATGCACGTCCTGGTCGAGAATCCTAGTCGTCACGGTCCCTACTCCTCGTCCTCGATGTCCACGACCTCCAGGCCGTGGCCGACGGCCCAGCGGGTGATCTCGGCTTCCGCCTCGGCCTCGGCGAGCCCTGGGGGCGGGTTGAGGTAGTGGTCCAGACCGGAGAGGCGCTCCTCGCGGGCGAAGCGCTCAGCGAACCAGCCTGTCCGGACCGAATGCTCAAACTGAGCGCGGCGACGCGCCTTCACCGCAACCGCCGTCTGGTACGGCGTCATCGACCAGAATGCGTCTTCTGTCAGCCCCGCTGCGTGAGCCGCCCCCAGAGCCTCTTCAACGAGGTCAGGAGGCGGGTCAGAGGGTTTGCGCCGGCGGCGCCACCCTCCCCTTGCGGCTTCCTCATGGCCTCGGTCCACGCGGCCACGATGAGCACATAGGTCGCCGAAAACGGGGGAGCGTCGCCGTCGAGAAGGTCCTCGACCTTGATCTGACCGTTGGTCGCGGCCTGGACCAGCGTTGCGAGGGCTGTCATGTCCCCCGGCTGGCCCGAACCGGCTTTGTCGATCAGTTCGCCCACCCCACCTGCGCCGACCATGTCGATCGCCCGCCATGTGAAGCGCAGGGGAACGGCGCGGCCGTCCGGCATGGACAGCAGCACCGTTCCGTCACGAGGAGACGCCATTACGAGGCGGCGCCGCGGGTCTGCGCGGCCAGCGGTTCGACGCTGACGCTGTAGGTGACCTTTCCGTCGACGGGCGAGGCAAGCGCCAGGCTCGGGACGGCGTAGACGACCACGCCCTTGGGCGAGGAGGTGCCGAACTTGATGCGGAACCCGGTCGAGGTGTTGGCCGCCTCGTTCGTGAACAGCAGTTCCTGGTAGGTGTTGCCCTGCTCGTAGTGCATGTCGAACGTGAAGGGCTGCTGGTCACGCGGGCCGGAGATGTACTCCTTGGTCCCGGCGGTGGTGTCGAAGTCCGTCGAGTCGATGCGGTTGGGCGAGAGGCCGCCGCCGCTGACCGACAGGACGCCGGGGATGTCGTTCCACGTCGGCGAGCCGACGGAGCCGGTGTTGATCTGGACTTTGACGTAACCCTGGACGAGCGTCGCCATGGCCTATGTCTCCTGTAGTTCGAGGCTGATGGTGAGGAGCCGGCCAGTGACGGCGCGGTCGGAAGTGGGCGCTTGCGTGGGCCCGGCCACGGACGCGGCGATCGCTCGCCCGCCTGTGATGGTGAGCGCCTCGTGGCGCTGGTGGATCAGGTCGCGGACCCGGCGCGCTGCGGCGTCGATGGCGACGTTGGACGTGCCCCGGTGGGCGTAGAGCCGGACGTTCTGCTCCACGACCCGGAAGCGTTCGGTCAGCGTCGCGTCGGGCGCGTCTCGCCGCGGCGGGTCGATGACGAGGCAGGGCCTTGCGTTGCCCTCGCTGAAGATGAAGCCGTCCGGCGGTTCCTCGTCGAAGATCGCGACGACCGTGGCCCCGCCCTTGGGCGTGTAGCTCGCGAGCATGGCGACCAGAGCGGCGTCGCCCGAGAGAAGACCGTAGAGCGCGGCGGTCGTGTTCATGACTGCTTGGCTCCGATGACGAAGGCGCGCTCGAGTTCCGGCGCGTGCTCGTTCAGAAGGCGCGACAGGAACGGGCGCGGGGCCATGCGCTCGGTCCCGAGTTCGAGGGCGGCGGCGTAGTCGGTGTTGGCGACGATGCGGCCGACGAGGTCGTCACCGTCGGCGCGCAGGTTCGCATCGGCCTGGGTCTTGTTCCGCAGGTTGCCGGTATCGACGGCCGGCGGTTCGCCCGGCGCCGAGGCCCGGTGCTTGCCGTACTGGCGGCCCGAGCCAGGCCGCGAAAGGATGTCGGCGCGCAGGACGGCCTCGCCCCGCGCAAGAGCCGTCTTGAGGCCCTTCTCGGCGGCCTGCGTGGCCATCTGGTCGATGCGGGCGAGGTCGAGGGTGACCTTGGCCGTCATCGGGCCTGCAGTTTCCAAGTCGCGGCCGCAGGGTCGCGGGCGACCTCGATCACGGTCCAGAGCCGATCATGGGCCGTCGCGTCCAGCCCCGGCTCGCCCACGCGGATCGTATCGCCCGGCGCGGGGGTGATGTTCCTCGGAAGGCTCGCGCCCAGAACGATGACCTTGCGGTCCGACGCCGGAATCCCCGCCTGAACGCGGGCGGCGCTGTAGGTGTCGATGATCGCCTTGCAGGGGATGCGCGCCTCGCGCCCGGCCGTGAACCCGCCCTGCCCGTCGCTGTCGCCCGGCGTCGTCTGGTAGAGCGTGGCGCGCGAGAACAGGTCACCGAGGGCGCCGCCGACGATGCCCTGAAGGTCCGCGAGGATGCTCATGGACTAGGCCCGCAGGAGGCGCAGACCGCCGCCGCCGGCCAGCAGCGGGGCCAGCAGGCGATCAATGGCGGGATAGGTCTTCGTCGCCTTGCTGTAGTCGGCGTAGGAGACGCTCACCGACCCAGCCGAAACCGAGGCGATGGCCTGGCCCTGATCGGGCGTCAGCGGGCCCGCCGCGGCCTTGAGCGCCAGTTCGGCGCAGGCGCGGACCACTTCGCCCGGAACGGCGTCGGAGGCATAGAGGGCGTCGCGCATGTCGCGGCGGGGGACGTTGTAGCGCGGCCAGTCCAGCGCCTGCGTCGTCGACGTCCGCTCGCCGGCCCAGCGCAGGCGGTAGGTCTCGCCGATGTAGTCGGTCGCCCGGCGGATCGCGGCGTCTTGTTCATCCGTCCCGAGGTCGGCCCAGCCCGTGTTCCCCCGGTTCGCATGATAGGTCGTCGCGTCGGCGCGGCTGATGTAGGCGTCGGCCGTCGAGGAGCCGGAGCCGGTTTCGACGGTGAGCGCCACGGCTTAGAGACCCTTCACTTCGTCGCGCTGGGCGCGCAGGTCCGCGACGTCCGCGGCCGGGTCGAAGTCGGCGCGGGCGGCGGTCAGGTCGGCCTCGATCTCGCGGCGGGTCAGCGGCGGATCACCGGCCTCCTCGTCCTGCGACGGCTTGGCCTTGGCCTTCTTGGCCCCGCCCTTCTTGCCGTTGCCGTCGTGGTCGAGCGGGTCGGCGAGATGCCAGCCCAGAGCCTCGAACTCGGCCACAGACGCCGCCGGCACATTGGCCTCGTGGCTTTCCGGGTGAGCCTTGGCGTCCCGGACCATGCGAACAACCGTTGCCGGTTCCATGAGCATCTCCTGCTTTCCGATGGCCGTCGCCAGTCCGGCGACCATGAGAAAACAGGGAGGGGCGAACCCCTCCCCGCTCCCGTTGTTGCGATGCCCTAGCCGAGCAGGATCGCGACGTGTTCCGACTTGATGCCGGCGACGCCCCAGGCCAGACCGATTTCGATCTTCACGCGGCGGTACTGGCGGTACATCGCCACCTGGAACGTGAGGCCCGAGACCGGGTCGGTCACCAGCATGACGTCGTCGGCGTCGTCGCCGCCTTCCGGCATGGCCGGCACGCGAGCGGCCAGCACCAGCGCGTTGCGGGTGAAGGCGATGTTCGGCGTGTAGCTGTTGCCGACCGTGATCGCGTCGTTGTCGGCCGCCGCGACCAGCAGGCCGGGATTGCCGATGACGATGTCGCCCGAGGTCGCCGTCAGGCCGGTGTTGACCACGTACTTGTTGGTCGAGTCCGAGGCGTGGGTGATGATGTCACCCGCCTTGTAACCCGTGGTGTTGACCGTGATCGTGTCCAGGGTCAGCGTGGTCTGACCGACGGCCTCGGTCGAGGCGTTGTTGATCAGGCCGCCGGTCGCCGCGCCCTTGACGTGCTGGGTTAGGCCCGCCGAATAGCCCATGGTGAAGCCCATGAGCTGGCGCATCTGCCGCTGACGCAGCAGGGAGCCCGCGTCGCCGGACTCGTTCACCTTGAACAGTTCGGAGTGCTTGCCCTCCAGCTTCGACCGGGCGGCCGAACTCAGGACCATCACGCGGTCAGTCGCCGGGGCGCCGTTGTCGTCCAGGATGCGGTTGATTTCCGACAGGTCGGTCAGATCAGCCGCGGTGCCGAACGGCGTGGTGGCGGCGGTGCCGTAGGCGCGCGAGGCTCGGGTCTTGGCGATCGTGGCCAGGTCGACCTCGACCGCGTTGGTGATCGCGCGGAAGGCCTGGGCGAACTGGTCGGCGAGGACCTTGTTGTACTGGCCGAAGTTGTTGCGCAGCGAGAGCTGCTCTTCGCCAGTCCAGCGGATCGGAGCGACCTTGCTGTTGGTGATCGTCACGTCAGCATAGCTGATCGTCTGATCGCCGCTGTCGGCCGGGGTGGCGCCGGGCGTGACGCTTTCCAGCGTGATCGCGGGGACGATCGGGCTGCGGACGGTCTGGTTGACCGCGCCGCTCTCGGCGGTGGCGTCGCGCTGGACGTTCGGAATGAAGCCGATCAGTTCGCGCGAGACGACGTCGAGGCCGGTGTAGATCGTGGGCACGAGGCCCGTCAGGGTGTTGGCCACGTGGGCCTCCTTTGGTCAGGGTGGGGAAGACACAAGGCGGATGGCCCGCCGTGGGGGTGGTCAGGAGGGCCATCCAGCCCGGGCGCCCGCCCCTTTCCCGGGGAGGGCCTGTCGCCTAGCCGTCGACGATGGTGGCCTCTTGGGAGGCCTTCATCTGTTCGGCGGGCGGGAGCTTGGCGAACTCGGTGCGGGTCATCGTGCGACCGCCGCCCTGCCCGCCGCTGCCGTTGGCCGCACCGCCGCCGGGCTTCATGGTGCCCTTCAGGATGTGATCCTTGTGCGGGTAGGCGTCGACGAAGGTCTCGATGATCTCGTCGAAGTCCGCCGGGTTGCCCGGGTTCGACTTCGAGAACAGCTTGTTGCCGTTCGCGTCGACGCCGATCACCCGGCCGTCTTCGACCTTGAGCTTTTCGGCGTAGATGGTGCGGATGAGATCCACGCCCGCGGGGGTGAGGTTCTCGGACGCGTACTTGGAGGTCGAGAACTTGTTGCCGATGGTCTCGGTGGCGAGCGAGCTGGTCAGCTTCTCGACCGTCGCCTTGGCGGTGGTCAGTTCGTCGACGTAGGGCTTGATCGCCGCCTGGACCGCCGCATCCATGTCGCCGGCCTCGACCAGCTTCTTGGCGTCGATCTTCGACAGCTTGTCGATCGCGTCGCGGGCGGCGGCGGCGTCCAGCCCCTCGAAGGACCGGAGCTTGGTCTCGGCCGCTTCCTTCGCTTCCCGGTGGCCCTGGGCTTCGCCGTTCAGCCGCGAAATGGTCTGGCGAGTGCCGGCGGCGTCGAAGGCAATCTCCTTGCCGTTCTCGACGTAGACGGGCTTGCCGTCCTGAACGACAGCGTAGGTCACACCCTCGATCGTGGTGGTCTTCAGTTCCATGGTGGGGGTCTTTCTCCGGCATCCGCCGGCAGCAGGGGCATCACGCCCGGCGCCCGTCCGCATCCGCGTTCAGGGCATGAAAAACCCGCCGAGACCGGAGCCTGGCGGGCGCAGCCGGCGTCATGCCGGGCTGTTACTGGCGGGCGGCGAGCGCCCTAGGTGTCGACGGGGACGATCCGGCCCTGCGTGAGGCAGGCGGCGCAGACTGTCTGTTTCTGGCCCCCTGATGCGGGTCGGCCCTTGAACTTGCGGACCATGCCGAGCCGGATCTGGATCATGGCGTTCCCCGTGCATGACGGGCAGCGGATGAACTCAGGCGGCAGGAGGGCCTTCGCGGTCGCGCGGCGTTTGGCCAGAGCCTTGTCGGGCTCTGGTGTGCCGTCGATCACCGTGAAAGGCTTGCCCGTCACGCCTTTGAGATGTCCCGGCGCGCCTGCTGTGCGGCCCGATCCATGACTCGTCCAAGTTCGGCGAGACCATCGCGCACTGCCGCACATGCTCGGGCGAACTCGACAGGGTCAAGACTTCCCAAGTCCATCAGCGAGGGGCGGCGTTTGCGCTTAGCCATGCCCTACCCTACCCCAGCCTTCTCAAACGCGGAAGCGTCGCGACGACGTAGCTCCTCCAGCGTCAGGGTGCGGCCCTTGTTGTCGACGAAGCGGTCGAGAGCAATCTGACCCTGGCGGTAGAGTTGGCCCTTGGTCTTGCCGAGGATGTCGTCCTGCACGGCGGCGGGCTGCTTGGCGAACCACTCGGCGTAAGTCTGGCGCTTGACGGGCTCCATGCCGAGGATTGCGGGCGCCGTCGTCGATCGGCAGTTGACGTGAGCCGGCGGCCTTGGGCCGCTGTCGACCGGGTAGATCGTCCCGTCGCGCGAGGCGCAGATGTCGGTCGTCCGGGCGTCCAGCGTGGCCACCCACATCACGCCCGACACCACGTCGGGGCCGAACGCGGTGTAGGTCTCCTGATGGGCGACGTTCGAGACGTGGGTGATGGCCGTGCGGACCATCGCCTCCGCGCCCCGGCGGCTGATTTCGAGGATGCCGTCGCGGTAGTTGGCCGCCTTGGTGCCCCTGATCTGGCGGATCAACTCCGAGACCGAGCGGCCTTCGACGAAGCCCTGCTGTATCGCCTGCCGAACCCGCTTGGCCGCACCTTCTTCGGCGTCGGCCAGCCATTCGCGCAGGAAACGCCCCTGGAAGGGTCGGGCGTTGGCGGCGGCCACGACCTGCGAGGCGGTCGGAACGCCCGTCACGGCCTCAATGCTCGCCGCCCCGGCCCCAAGCCGCACCAGACGGGCCGCGAAGTCCGCCTCGCCACCCGCGAGGCCCGCCAGATCGCTGTTCAAGCGGTCCCGAACCAGCGTCCAGCCGTCGGCTTGAAGCGCCCGGACCTCGTAGAGCAGGGCGTCGAGGTTGGCCCTCGTCAGCCCTTCGTTGTCGGCGCGAGCGAGGCGCTCGATCACCGACGCCTCGACCCTGTTCAGAAGGGCCAGAACCCGGCGGACGGTGGTGTTGCTGTACCGTCCGAGGGCGATCCGGTGGCGCACCGCCTCGTCGACGATGCGCTCGCCGGTAGGCATGGGCGGTTAGAGGCCCAGCGCCAGGATGTTGTAGGTCGCCGAGGCTCCGGCGGCGTTGGCCACCTTGAGCAGGTCGGCGGTGCCGGCGGTCACATCCGCGCCGAGGAGCGGATCGGCCCAGGCGAAGAAGCCGCCGGGCTTGACGACGACAGACATGGTCGCGGCGCCGAACGGCGTGGTGATGCCGTTGGTCACGTTGCCGACGGTCAGGTCGGTGGTGTTCGTCGACAGCGACCAGATGAACAGGCCCTTGAGCTTGGTCAGGGCCAGGTCGACGCCGAAGACGTTGTCGAGCGCCGTGCCGGACAGGTCGAGGCTTTCGCTGGTGTTCGTCGCGAGCGTGCGCTGGTCGGCGAAGGCGTTGTTCACGTTGCCCGAGCCGGTGCCGATGCCGAACACCAGACCGTAGTTGCTCGAAAAGCGGTTGATGACCTCGGTCAGGTCGTTGGTCGTGGTCAGGTCGCCACGAACGAAGAAGCCGCACTCAAGGGGCATGGCCATGGTCGTTTTCCTTGGGGTGAAGGGAAGCGGCTAGGCCGCGGAAGTCAGAGGCCTTGGCGAGACGCACCCGCTTCGGTCAGAAGGTGCACCGCCGCGAGGGACAGGACTGAAGCTGCGCCGCCCTGAGAGTCGCCCTGGATATCCCACGCGACGAGCGAAGGCTTGGTCAGGCCGTTCAGCACGTAGACCAGCGCATCGGGCTCGCAGCCGAAGTCGCGGACGTAGATCTCGTAGGACGTGGCGATCGCGCGCATGAACGCCTCGCGGCGCTCGTTGCTGACGTCACCGCCCTTGAGACTGACGACGTTGCCGGTCACGCCGCCACCGCATTCGGGTCGCTCGCCGGATCAACGGGATCGGCCGGATCACTCGCCGGGTCCGTCATGGTCCCGAGCGCCGGGCCCTCCTCGTCGATACGCTCGCGCTCGGCTTGGGCGTCCACGTCCGGCGCAATGTAGCCGCGGCGCTGAAGCTCGGCGAAGTAGGTCTCGAACGACAGGTCGCCGGCCATACGCATATCCCGCAGAACCTGCGCCGAGGCCACCGCGTCGATCGAGACGCCGAACTCCTTGAACAGTTCCGCATGACCGCCGTCGGGCAGGCCCGCGAACAGGGCCGTGAGGTAGAGCGCTTGATCGAGCGAGTCCTCAAAGGTCTCGGTGATGCGCTGCAGGTCCGACTTGTTCGCGTCGGCGTCGTTGGCCGCCTCGGTGGCGCTGCGGTCGCCGGGCTTCTTGGTCAGCAGCTCCGCGCCGGTCTGGATCATCTGTTCTTCGAGGGCGGCCAGCTCGTCGCGCCCGATCTTCACGTTCTCGGCCGAGCCCTGGACGATCTTGACGTCGCCGCCAACCGGCAGAGACGTCACGCTGTTTGAGCTGGCGACGATGGGATTACCTTCGGCGTCAACGCCGCCGCCGATCATCACGACCATGCGCTTGCGGGCGAACATGACGCCGTCCGACTGGTCGCTGCTGTCCTGCCAGTGCTTCACGTTCATGAAGGCCAGGTCGAGCAGCGGGGGCGAGCCGCGCATAAAGCCCTCGCGCCAGCCGTAGAGCGGGACGAAGGGGATCACGTCGAGGCCGGTCAGGCCCTCGTCGACCTTGACCCAGTCCTCGCCGGCGGCCGTGGCGTTGATCTTCTCGTAAAGGGCCCACGCACCGGGCGTCAGGACGCGCACGCGCTCGACAGTCTTCTCGCCCCACTCGCCGTCGGGCTCGACCATCGTCTCCTTGAGGCGCAGCTGGGTCAGGACGTGCTTGCCGTTCTGGACCTCATCGCGCCAGCCGAGGATCTGGTGATGCTTGATCCGCACCCAGTAGGGGCGCATACCGACGCCCTTCTCGACGGCGCGGGTCATCCCTTGGGACGCACTGGCCGGCGGCTTGGGCGCTTCGACGAGAATGCCCGCCAGACCGTAGGCCAGCGCCTCGCCGAACATCTCGGCGGCGAAGGTGTGGAGGTTGACGCCCTCGCGGTCGATGTCTTCCGCCCAGCCCTCCTCCTCGTTCGCGCCTGCGATCTGCGGCGGGACGTCCTCGCCCAGCGTCACCGGCTTGGCGAACGGCTTGCCGACCATGACCGAGATCGTCCGGCGGTAGGCGGGGAACAGGATCGAGACCGCAACACGCGCGGCGTAGTCGTCTTTGTGCTCGAGCGTGAAGCGCGGCATGAGCTTTTCGCCCGCCGCACGCATCGCGCGGGTTCCGCCCATGAGGGCTTCGAGCATCGGCCAGTCCGCCGCCATGGAGGCGACAGCGGCCGACTGTCCGTTCACCTTGTCGGCCATCCTGGCTCCTTAACGTCTCATCGGCGCCGATGTGGCCGGCGGCGGCCCTAGCGCCAGTTCACTCAGAGCCCAGACGAGTGCGTCGGCCCGGTCGGGTGATCCGTCGCCGAGGTAGCCGTCGGCCGTCATGGCGCAGAGCTGGTCTTCGAGGTCGGTCATTCCGCCGACGTGCTTGACGCGGCCCTGCTCGTAGAGGGCGGCGATGGGCTCGGCCCGGATGACCTTGCCGCGCGATGCGGTGACTTCCTTGTAGGCGATGGACCTGTCGACGGTTCGGATGACGTGCTCGACCATGGCGCCGCCGAAGTTTCGCTCGGCGACGATGCGGTCGGCCTTGAACTCCCGGTAGGCGTCGACAGCGCGGCGGCCCCAGCCATCGGGCGAGAGTTTGCATGTCCGGTCGGCCAGGACGTAGCCGATGCCGTCGATGCCTTGTCCCGCCACCACGATCCCGACACTGTCCCCGTCGTCGGACTGGCCGCGCGTGCCGCTGGGGTCCACGGCCACGACAACGCGGCGCATGTCCGGCAGCTTCACGCCCGTCTTGGCCGCGTCGATCATGTCCCGGGTCCAGAGCGCGCCGGGGACATCGTCCAGCATCTCGCCGAGGAGTTCCTGCCGGCCAAGGCGCGTTCCCTCGTAGCGGGTGACGATCTTGTCCAAAAACGAGGCCGCGAGGTTGGCCCGGTTGGCGTATGTCGAGCCCCGGGTGATCACCGTGTTGGCGCTTGCCATAATCTGACGCAGCAGCGGGATCGGGCGCGGGGTGGTCGTAACCATCGCCTGCGGTGCGGCGCCGAGGCGAAGGCCAAACATGAACATGTCCCAGGCTTCCTGCCCGTAGTTCCATGCCGCGATCTCGTCGCACCAGCCTGCGTCGTGCTGCGGCCCCCGCAGACGGTCAGGCTCGTCTGCCGAGTAGGTCGTGGCCATCGCTCCGTTCGCCCATGTCAGGCGGCGCTTGGACGGCTCGTAGACCGGGCGGCCTGTCGGGTTGCCCTTGTGATCCTTGTCCCCGGCCCAGCAGACCGACAGGACGCCGCTGTCACCTTCGACCATCACGTCCCGGGCATCCCCGGCGGTCGGAGCGATCAAGGCGATGCGGCTGCATCCGGCCTTGACCTTCTCGCGGACCCACTCGGCTCCCGAGCGTGTCTTCCCGGCGCCGCGGCCTGCGATGTAAGCCCAGACCTGCCAATCCCCATCGGGGGCGACCTGTTCGGGCCGGGCGGTGAAGCGCCAGTCGTGGAAGAGTTCGTCCGCCTCGGCTTCAGTGAGGCTTGCCAGCGCCTTCGCCAGTTGGTCCGGCGGAAGCGTGGCCAGAGACGAGACGTGCAAGCCGCTCGCGGGCATCAGTTACCTCGACGGTTCCGCCGTGCTCGACGTGGGCCTTATCGCGCCACTCGTCGGGCTTGCGGTTCTTGAGCCAGAAGATCGCGGCGGTCGTGTCGGGCGGGTAGTGCTCGACGAACGGGACCTTTGTGACCTCGCCAGCGGCATTGATCGCGATCTTCTCGGCGTCGTGGCTGTAACCGATGGCCCGGCGGTAGAGGGACTGTTCGACCCGCTGGTCTGCTGCGTCCTTGCCGACCTTTAGGGCCTCGCAAAACTCGGGGAAGGTGTGCTTCCAGCGGTGAAGCGTTGCCTCGCTGACGTTGAAGAAGTCGGCGGCGTCACGGTCAGTCGCGCCGAGGGCTGCCAGCTTGCGGGCCTGGTCGACGAACTCCGGCTTGAACTTGGATGGGCGGCCGGGAGGACGAGGCTCCGTAGCCGGACCCTTCGGCTCCTTTGCCATGGTGATCCCTGTTTTGGTGCTGGTCCCCGGGCTGACGCCCTTCTCCCGCCTTGAACTTACCCCGCGCACGGGTGGCAGGGGGTCGGGTGACGGCCTGGCCCGGGGTGAGCAGGCCGGAGGGACGCGCGGGGGATGGGTTGAAGGTCTCGCCCGCCGGTCAGCGGTCAGGGGTAAGGCAAAGCCGGGAGGGTGTGGCCGTGCCGGTCAGGCGATGGGGTTGCTACGGCGCGGTGGGATTCGAACCCCAACAGCGAGCGTCACGCTTGATCCAACCCGTCGTGCTCTTCGGGACAGCGCCGCAGCAATGGCTTTCCGCCGGGGGATGCCGAGGCAGAGCCCGACCGGCGGCGATGGTCTCGTGCGGGCCGGGCTGGATACCGGCAGGTCCCGTTGGTTCCTCCGGCCTCTTCGCTCGCCTCCCGGTCAGGCCGGGAGCAGCGAGCGTGTCGTCAGCCTTTGCCGGGGCTGGAAGCCGTCGCGCAAGCGATCAGCCTTCTGGGCCTTACCCCGTTGGTCAGGCGAGGAAGCTACTCTCGCCGCCGCACGATCTTGGAGCGTGGCCGGGGATTTCACCCAGTCGGCTACGGGGCCGCCCCTACGGAGTCCACGCGGAAACTCTGCATCGTCTCGCCCTTCCCTGCCCCGGTCGCTGGCCGTTGGCGTGCCGCAGAACACATGCCGGGGGTCGGAATGGCAAAAGCCCCGACGCGATGGCCGGGGCTCTCCAGTCGCAATGCGACCGCATGGCGATGACTGCATCATTCCGGTAACGGCTGTCAAGGGGTGGTGTGTCGCAGGGGGCGTCGCACTAGGGGTTGGGGTCGCTCACTTCCCGCTCCTAAATGGCCAGCGGAGGTTCACCAAGGCGAACGCAGACAGGAACAGCGCCTCAATCGGCCTGCTCATAGCGAGGCTGTACGCGGCAAGGCTCTCATCGGCCTTCAGCTTCTCGTGCTCCTCGTAGGTCTTCCCGCGCTCTGGCGGAGGCTTGCTAGGCATCACTTCCCGCTCCTGATGTTGTCGGCGACCGGATCGAGGTGCGCCAACACTGCGTCAGACAGCCCGGCAAGCTGTAGGTGCCATGTGCGACCACCATCTCTGAACTCGGCCAGCGTGTAGGTTCCAGCTTGCGGACCGCCGTCAATGCGTAGCTGTGACCCAAGCACGGGGTTCGGCATGGCGGCCTTGACTACCTCGACCTTTATCAAAGGTCTCATCGCTGGCTCCTGATGTGGTCGCTCATCCGATGCTCCTGTTCTGCCAGACGGTGACGAGTCCCGCCACCAAAGCCTTCTTCGCCGCCGGGACTCCCGAGCCTATGGCGCGGGCGGCGATCTTCACGGACTCATCGCGGCCGCAGACGACGTCGAGCACCACGCGCTGGCGCCGGGTCAGGCCGAGGCGAAGGTTGGCGAGGTCGCGGGCCGCCTCAAGCACCTTGTCAGCCGGCCCGACGCTCGGCTTGCACCTGGGCGTCCCGATCCGCTCCTCCCCCGTGGTCCCAAGGCCCGTGACGCTGACCATCTCGAACTTCTCCCGGTAGCGGAGGCCCATCGCGTAGAGGGCCGCGCCTGACACCTTGCCGCCGTCCAGGTAGCCTTTGTCGAGGGCCAGCCGAAGGCCGGTTCTCGCCATTATGCGCCGGACCTTGGCCGTTTCCTCGACCAGGATCGCCCGGCCACGCTTGATCTTCCGGGCGCCGTTCTCGTCCTTCAGCCAGTCGGCGATCGTGACCTCGGCGTCCTCGGTCTCCTCGCCCCGGATCGTGGCCATGAGCGAGGCCTCCAGCGTCGCGCGGGCCTGATCCATCGCCGCCAGCTGCGTCTCGCGAAGGGTCTGAAGCTCCCGGCTCGCCTTGCGGATCTCGGACGCCGCGGCCGAGGCCGCCTTCCAGTCGCGGCGTTTCACCGCTTCCATCCGCGTCTTCGTCGCCGTCTCGATCTTGCGAACCCGGCGCTTCATCAGCTTGTCGAGGGCCGGGTCGGCCTGGGGCGTCAGGGCGATCTGGCGCAGCATGTGATGGGCCCGGGCCACCATCAGGAAGGCGTCCAGCGTCGGGCCGAACTCGGAGAGGAGCGAGGCGACCTTCGGCCGGCGGGCGCGGGGCATGGTGTCGGTGGTCATCGTGGGCTCCAGATCAGGGACAGGAGGCGGCGCCAGAGCGGCGGGCGACGGGTGGATGCGGTCGTCGACGGAGGCGTCGAGGATGCTCGCCGGCGCGGCTGTGGCGGGCCGTTCGCCTTGGCGAAGTTGATGGCGCGGAGGTAGACGAGCTCGCACGGGTAAGGCTTTCGGTCGCCCTTGCGCGCGTTGCAGCTCTTGTGGACCGCGAGGAGGTTCCCGTCATTGCGGCCGCCCCGCGCACGAGGCGTGACATGGTCCTCGGTCGCCGGATCGGTCTCGCGGAACGGCTCGCCGCAGAGGTAGCAGCGCCCGCCCTGCTGTTCCGCCAGGGCCTCGCGCCGAACACGGGCGCGGAGGATCCGGCGCCGGTTACGGTTCGCGTGCACGCCACCGCCAGCGGGCGACGGCGGTTTCCCCCGCGCCTCCCATGCCGCGTATCGCTCGACGTCGCGCTGCGTCATGCGAGCCCGGATCGTGGCCCCGTAGCGAGCCTCGAACGCCGCCTTGCGCGCCTCGGCGATTTCCGCGCGCCGCTGCCGGGTCAGCGCAAAAGGATTGACGTCGAGATACGACGGGCCGTCTGGGGCGAGGTCCGGCATCATTTCTGGCCTCCTTCGTATCGACTTCCGGGGCGGTTCACAGTGCCAACCTTCTTCTCTAAGTTCTTGTATTTGCTGGATGGTGAGAGCCTGAGCGAAGGCATAGGACGACCAGCCCCGGGCCTTTCGGCGCCGGAGTCGGTCCCAATGCCTCGGCGATCTTGCTGGCCGGAGCCGAGCCGTCGCATTGGCCGCTCCGGTGGCGTGATCAGCCCCGGAGCGTTGAGAGCTACTTGCGACACCATGATCACTGTGCCGGGGACCGCGCTTCTCTCTTTCGGACTGCGCTTTGCCTGGGGTCCCGCCCCGTGGTTGGCTTCCTGCATCTGACGCCACTGTCTTCGACCGTCCGTCAGACCGGCCCCGCAATGCTTCGAGAGTGCGGGGGCTCTTGTGCATCACATGGCTCCCCTCAAATGCAGCGCCACGGCGCGGAGGCCCTCGGCCTGGTGGTAGTCGTTGAAGTCACCGAGGGCCGGCGGCATGGTCCAAGGGCGGCCAGCGCGGCGGGCGTAGAACTCGCCCGCGCCCTTCCCTTCCAGGTGTTCATTCGGAGCATCGTGGTCGGCCGCGATACGGGCGCCGGGGATGCCGGCGGCGACCTTCTCGACATTCGAGGCGCTGAAGGCGCTCAGGACCGTCGCCGAGACGCCCAGAAGCTTCAGGGCGGCCCGCACGCTCATGGCGGTGGCGATGCCCTCGCAGACCCACGTCTGCGCTCCCGTGGCGATCCGGTGCGACGCGCCGGTCATGTGGCCGCGGAGGATGTTCTTCTTGGCGCCGTCCGCCGTGATGAACTGGACGGTGGTGATCTTCTGGCCGATCCGGCCGGGGATGACGAGGAAGGGCCCCTCGCCCGGAAGCGCCTTGGCCAGCGCCTCGCCGAAGCGGCCGCGCGGGAAGTGCCTGGCCGGATCGTTGCAGACGAGACCGAGTTGCTCCGGGAAGCCCTTGCGCTCGAGGTAGGGGTGCTTCGCCGTCTCGCAGCCGCGCACGACGGCCTCGCAGATGCGCTCGACCTCCTGCTGCTGCAGAAGGCGCTCGGCGTCTCGCTGGCGCTGGCGGCGCTCCACTTCCGGGTCGCGGCGATACTCGGTCGCGCCGTTGACGGTGAACCGCTGGCTCTGGCCGGTCTGGTGGTTCCAGACCATGCCGCCGCGCTCGTCGTCGAAGATCAGGACGGCAGCGTCATCCTTGCCGTTCCGGCCCTTGGTGTCGGTGCGCACCCACTGGCCGGGCACGAGGCGGCGCTTGGGCGGCTCAACGCCCACGGCGTCGCAGGCCCCGCGCAAGGCGTCGTCGAGGGTCACGATCATGCGGCCCTCCTGATGCTGGACTTCCTGAACCGCTTCACCTCGCGGTCGATCAGGCCGAGGGTGTTGGGGTCGGCATAGGATGGGACCGCCATGTCGTACCAGCCGAACGGCAGCTTGTGGCCGGGGTAGATGCCCCGCCAGACGCCATAGGCCCAGCTACGGACCTTGTCGGGGTTGCGAGTGTGATCGGTGCAGTAGCGCAGGGCTGCCTGCCAGACGCCGCGCGGATCGCCCAGGCATTCAGCCCGCAGCCCGGCGCGCGCGGTGAGACCCAGGGCCCTCGGATCGAACTCGCGCAGCTCCCCCTCGACGGCATGGATGCCCGACCGCGCCGGGCGCTCCCAGCCACAGGCCATGCAGGTATTTCCACGCAGGGCGCCGGAGCATTCCGGGCAGACCACCTTCTCGCGGACCTGCGGGTTGCGCTCGCGGGCGACGCTGTCGCGCTTCTCGGCCTTGTCGAGCTCGCCGGCGCCGTTCTCCCAGACGTCGTACATGTCCAGGGCGAACCTTTCGATATTTCCCGAATGGCAAAGCCAGAGCGCGGTTTTTTGCTCGCCCGGGATGGGCCGCATGACGCGCCCGATCTCCTGCATGTGGCTGGAAAGGCTCTTGCGGTAGGGCTTGCACGAGACGCCGATGCGGACGTCCGGGACGTCGAAGCCCTTGGTCAGCACGCCGCATGAGACGAGACCGTGGATGATGCTGTCTGGCCGCCGGAACTCGCCGATCTTGGCCAGGCGCTCATCATCGTCGCGATCGAGGTAGCTGATCTGCTGGAAGTTGTAGCCGGCCGCTGCGAAGGCGGCGCAGAGTTCACGCCCATGCTCGACAGTCGGGCTGAACACGATGGTCTTGGCCGGGCCGCCGAAGTGCTCATGCGTCTTGGCGATCCACTCCTGAACCACATCGCCGACGATCTTGATGCCGGCCGAGGCGGCGCTCTCGTCGCTGAACTCGCCGAAGCTGTTGCGGGTCAGCTCGTCGTCGTCGGGACTCCGTGCGACGTAGATCTTCGGCTCGACGAGATAGCCTTCCTCGATCAGGCGGCGCGTCGGGATGACGTTGACCATGTCATCCCAATGCTGGCCCATGCCCTTGGTGAACGGCGTGGCCGTCAGCCCGACCTTCACCGCCCTCGGGTAGCGCTCCATGAGGTCGAGGGTCGCCTTGTACTGGCAATGGGCCTCATCGACGACGATCAGGTCCGGCTCGCGCAGGAGGCCACGCCGGGCCAGCGTCTGGGCCGAGCAGACCTGGACGTTTTCGCGCGGCGCCCAGCGTTTGTGGATGCCCTGGATCACGCCATGGCGGATGCCGTATTCGCTGAAGACCTCGCTGGTCTGCTCGACGAGGGCGACCCGATCGACGATGAAGAGGCAGAAGCTGCCTTTGCGGTCGGCCTCCCGCAGCAGGCTCGCCGAGGTGAGCGTCTTCCCCGCCCCGGTCCCGGCGCAGAGGATCAGACGGCGGCTTCCGGCCCGGATCTTCTGGCGCAGCGCCTCGATGGCGTTGGCCTGGTAGTCTCTCAGCACGATGGCTTTCGGCTCGGCGAAGGTCAGCATCCCGTCACCTCCTGATAGGCGCGGCTCTCAGCCTCCTGCCGGGTCATGCCGCCGTCGAACTCGATGATCGCGGCGCGCTCCTCGAAGTCGTCGTAGAGCGGCCAGACTTCCCGGCAGGCGTCCGGCCAGCGGGCGCGCAGCCATGCGACGGCGTCGGGCGACAGCCGGCCGCGGCGAAGGCTGAAGCGCCACTCGTCGCGGATGACGTCGGCGCCGTTGGCGTGGATGCGCGCGAGGAGGCTCACGAGAAGCTGACCTCCATGTTCTCGAGTTCCTTGACGCGGGCCTCGGCCTTCTTGAGCCGGTGCTCCATGCGCTTGGTCGCCGCCAGCGCTTCGTCCCGGGCGAACTTGGCGGCGCGCAACTGGCTCTGCAGCGAGCCGATGGTCTTGCCCTGGTCGCCCGCGAGAGCCTCGGCCAGCTTGGCGGCCAGATCGTCGCGCTCCCGCTTCATCCGCGAGGCGTTGGCGCTCTCGTCTACAAGGCTCGCCCGCAGGCCGATGATCTCGTCGATCATGGCCTCGGTGGTCATCCTGGCGATCTTGCGCCGCTCGGGATCGACCGGGGCGACGGGTTCGGCTGGCTGCGGCGGGGCCGGTTCAAGGTCCGCCTGCACCCGCGCCAACTGCTCGTCGGCGGGAAGGTTCTTGATGGTGTCGAGGTATTTGCCGGTGTCGAGCCGCGTGCCCCGGATCATGGCCAGGGCCTCGTCGGAGACCTTCTCGCCGCGCTCGGCGTCGCGCTGCACCACCCGTTCTGACTGGCCGGTCGCTGCGGCGGTGTCGGCGGTGAAACGGGGGGCCTCGGAGGAGTCGCCAACTTGGCGACTCCTCGTGTGCTGGTTCTCGCCGTGCACCGTTTCCGGGTGGATCGCCTCATAAGCCTCCTTCCGGCGACGGGTGAACTCGGCTCGCTCGCTGGCGGTCAGGGTCGGGCCGCAGAGGTTCTCGTCGCACTCGGCGATGATGCGGCGCTGTTCGTTCAGGTCGACGACGACGGCAGCGATGCCGGTCCACCCGAGCGCGCGGCAGGCCTCCAGCCGGTGCAGCCCGGCCACGAGGACGAAGCCGTCGCCCTCGGCGCAGACGGTGATCGGGTTGAGAAGGCCGACTTCGGCGATGCTGGCCTTCAGGGCCTCCACCTGTCGCGGGGAGGCTTGGCGCAGGCGGCCGGCGGTGGAGATTTTCTCGATCTCGATCATTGTGTGCGGTCTCGGTCGGTCATGTTGGTTTCGGTCGGTTCGGGCTTCCTCGAAGCGAGGGCGTCAGCCAGGCGGTAGCCGGTCTCAGCAGCGGCCTTGTCGCCGTCCATGGCGGCCAGGAGGCCAAGGCCGTAGGCGACACAGGCCGAGGCGCGCTCGCGGCGTTCCTGGTCGGTCTTGGCGTTGAGGATGGCGTCGGCGATGAGGTCGGGGATGGTGCGGGTCATCGCGGCACCACCGTTCCGTCGAACCGGCGCGTGCGGGTCTTGTCGAAGCCGCGCGACTGGATCTTCTTCTTCGGGCCGGAGATGCCGAGGTGCTTCTTGGCGATGCGGTCGGCCTTGGCCTTGCGGGCGACGTCCTGCCGGGTCTTGGCCTTGTGGGGCTCGACAAGCGCCGGGGCGAGGTTGTGCTCAGCGTTGGCGCCGCCCAGCGACAGGGCGAGGACGTGCTCGACCTCCCACTTGTCGCCGGGGCGGATGACGCGGCCGGAGAGATAGCAGCGGCCACCGTGCGCCATGAAGACGCGCAGCTTCACGCGCGGCGGCACCTTGGCGTCAGGGGTCTTGCCGACCCACTCTTCTACGGCGCGGCCAGTCATGACGCCTCCAGGTCGAAGGCGGTCTGCACCGGCTTGGGAGCGGGCTCGTCGAAAAGGCGCGGCTGGCGGTAGGCTTCTTCAATGCGGCGACAGGCGGCTTCGAAATACTTGGCCTCTCGCTCGATCCCGATGAACGAGCGGCCAAGGTTGACGCAGGCAACGCCCGTCGTGCCGGAGCCCATGAACGGGTCGATAATCGTCTTGGCGTCAGCGGGGAGCTGGGTCAGCGCCCAACGCATGACGCCGATGGGCTTCTGGGTCGGGTGGTCGCCCCGCTCCTCGCCGTTGGCGCGAAGCATCCCGTTCCAGAGGTAGCGGAGCCGCCGAACCGCCTTCGGGAGATTGGTCCACGCCAGTTCACAATCGGCGAAGTCGTTGGCCCCGTTCAGCTTGTCCCAGACCAGCCAGCACGAGGCGGGCGGACAGTCGTAATAGTTGCCGCCAAAAACGATCTGCCAGCGCCCTGCGGCCCTGACGAGGGTCATGGTTTCCGGATCGACGGGCTCGTTGTCCCATTCGTCGTCGCCGTAGTCCCGCGTGGGGCCTAGACCCTTCCTTGTGGCCGCCTTGCCCGCCGCCTCGCCGATCCCATACGGCGGATCAGTAACCACCGCGTCCACCTTCCCCAGCGTCGGCAGGATGTCCCGGCAGTCCCCCAACAGGAGGCGACAATCGCCGATGATCTCTTCGCGCTGATAGGTCACCACACCCGCCCTCCCCTGGTCTTCGGCATGACGGAGGCCCGGCCAGACGCAGCGCTGAACTGGACGTTGGCGGATGCGGCGCCGGCGGTTGCGGTCATCCCCGAGGCGACGACACGACCCAGCGCAGACCATGCGGCGGCCTGTTCCTCGGGGAGTGTGAACCGCTGGACAAAGGCGTGGCAGCAGATCAGGGCCTCGCCGTCGAGCTTGCCGCGTGTGGCGGCCTTCTCGGCGTCGCGGTCGAGCTTCTCGACGAGGAAGGACTCTCGGCGGTTGGTCATCGGGTTCCACCGCTCATCCGACGCTCGTAAGCCCGGATGCCCTTGATGACCGTCGTGTGGTCGCGCCCGCCCAGGAACGCGCCGATCTGCGGCAGCGAGTAGCGGCCAGTCGTGCGGAGCCGCCACATGGCCTCCTGACGCGGCCATGCGACGTATCGGTGCCGTCCGGGTCCTCGCAGCTCTCGCACGCTGAGACGGTGTGAGGCGGCGACCTCCGCCAGGATATCGGCCATCTCGGGCGCAGGTGTCACGACGCGCTCCTTTGCTGTTCGGGGGTCTGGCCGAGGGCGGCGTCGACGAGGGCAATGCCGCGCGGCGTGAGACGCAGGCCTTTGCCCCAGATCGTCTCGATCACGCCGCTTCCGACGGCCTTGCGGGCGTAGTGCGCCCAGACCGTAAGCACCTTGAGGTCTCGCTCCCCGCCGGTGCCCTTGACCTGCGGGATTGCCTCGTCGAGTTGGTGGTAGGTCAGCCCACGATGCCCTGCGGCCCGAAGCGCCATGATCAGGCGGGCCGCTCCGCGATGCATCGGGTAGGCGCGCCGCAAGCGCGCGATCTCGTCGTCGTCGCGGAGAAGGCCCAGCTCGCTCCGGAGGTACGCGACCTCCTCCTCCAGCTCCTCGCGGGTCATGTCCTCGGGGCGCTTGGTCATGCGTCAGACCTCCACGACCGATAGGCCGGTGAGCGCCTTCAGCAGCTTCACCTTGATGCGGTAGACGGGGTGCTTGCGGGTGATCGGGGACTTGACGTCCTCGACGGTCAGGGCGCCGGTGATCGGGTCGCGGTGGCTGAAGTCGGCGACGTACTTGCAGACCAGCTGGCCGTTCACTTCGAGCCGGAAGGTGGGCTGGACCTGCAGCTCGACGATCTCTCGCGCGGCTTGGAGAAGGCGCAGGTCGATGTACCGGGCGGCTTCCTTCTTGGACGCGAAGGCGATGCCGTCGATGACCGTCTTGGTGTTGCGGAACTTGCTCACGCGCGCTGCTCCAGCTCCAGCATCCGGCGGACGGCGGCGGACAGCTTGCGGCGGGCCTCGGGGTTGCCGACCTGTACCCGGCGAAGACGCAGGGTCTCTGCCACCAGGGCGTCGTGCTCCCGGCGGTCGGCCATCTCCACAAGATCAGGCTTGGCGCTCATGACGCCCCTCCCCTGCTCAACCCCGACCGCTGCTCACGGGGAGCGGCCTTGCCCGTGGTTGGTCAGGCGTCCTCGGTCAGCGATGCCGGGACGTCGTCGAGTTCGGCGCGCAGCTTGGCGACGGCTTGCAGGACTTCCCGGCGCGGGGCTCCGCGCACGACCGTGTCCAGCAGGGCCGACGAGGCGCTGACGACTTCCGAGGTTTCCTTGAGCGGGTCCGCGCCCTTGCCCTCGCCCTTGGCCAGCTTGGCGAGGGCGGCGGTGACGACGGCCTGATCGGCGAAGGCTTCCAGGGTGATGACCTGCATCAGCGTCGGCATGTCGGCCGACTGCAGGCTGGTCAGTTGCGAGATGCGCTGATGGGAGACCCCCAGCGCCACCGCCGAAGCTTCACCGCCGCCCGCCGCCTTCACGAGCGAGAGGAACAGGGCCTTGACGTATTGGCTGTTCGTCTGGGGCTTCATTGCGCGATCGGCTCCAAACGCAAGGTGATCGCCCAGCCAGCCCGGCCCATGTTGGGCAGCGTCTGGAGGGACGACGAATGGGGAACGAGGGGACCGGCGCGGCCCCGGCCGTGGTGCGCGCCATAGACGCGGGCATCATCGCCGGCGGCCTGCGCTTCCATGCCCGGCTTGCCGAGCGGCCGGAGGACTTCCGAGCCCTCACGATGGCGGCGGCGCAGCAGAGCCGGGCGGCGCGGGAGGCGCTGGCCGAGTTCGTGCGCGAGGTGCTCTAGGTGTCCGCCCGAAAAGACGGCCCCGCGACAACGACAGCGCGGGGCCAGTTCAATAGGGAGGAAACCGCCCCGAGGGGCCTTGGTGGGGAGCATCTAGCGAGGCTCCCGATCTTGACGGGTGGCGATCTCGCGCAGGGTGCGGATCAGCGCGTAGACCATGCACACCGCCATGACGGTGTTGCCGATGGCCAGGATGATAAGGAGCGTGTGGTCGGCCATCAGGCGGCCACTCCCGGCTCACGGGAAGCGGCGGCGGCGTCGGCGAGTTCGCGGAGGGTACAGATGCGCTTGTCCGCGCACGCCTTCCACGCCTCCGCAGGAATGCTCGACCGGCGGTGCCAGAACCGGACGCGGGCCGGCGGCTCCCCGATTTTCGAGGCGACGGCTTGGTAGCCTCCGGCGTCGGCGATGATCTGTTTATGCGTTCGCATGGCGGCACTGTGCAAAAAGCACATACCGACGTCAAGTGCCTAATGCACAGGTCAGCTGCCTACGATGGACGCATGACCACCATGGGAGATCGGTTGCGGCAGGCTCGGAAGGATGCCGGGTTCGCGTCAGCGAGCGAGGGCGCTGTGCGCGCGGGGGTGACCTACAACACCTATGCTCAACATGAGAACGGCACGCGCGACTTTCCGGCGAAGAAGGCCGAGGTCTACGCCAGGGCCTTTGGCGTGGACGTGGCCTGGCTGCTGTACGGACGCGGATCGGCGAAGCGCGAACAGCGCAAAGGCGAGGTCCCCGTGGTCGGCTATGTTGGCGCCGGGGCCGCGATGAACCTTTATGCTGATGGTCAAGGCCCGTTCGACTACGTGGCCGCGCCGGCCGGCGCTGGAGAGCGCACCGTCGCCGCCGAGATACGCGGGGACTCGCTCGGCACCTTTTTCAACCAATGGCTGGTGTTTTACGACGACGTCCAGAATCCCGTTTCGGATGCGCTGATCGGTGAGCTGTGCGTCTGCGGCCTGCCTGATGGCCGCGTTCTCGTGAAGAAGATCCAGCGCGCGCGAGAACCAGGGATATTCCACCTGCTGTCCCAGACTGAGGAGCCTATCCTCGACGTTCCGCTGGCATGGGCGGCAAAGGTGACGAACATCCGGCCGAGATAAGGAAGCCAGCGGCGCGCGGAACGCCGTAATGCGATTTTCGGCAAATTGTGCATTTTGCACTTGACCTCGACCTGTGCATTCCGCACAGTCTCTCCAACAACGGAGAGACGCCATGCCGACCACGGCCCTTCACATCCACCTGAACACCGATGCGCTGAGCGCGGCCGATGTGCGTTTCGCCCTGGCCCTTTGCGGCTACGAGGCCGGCGCGGTTCGGGTCCGCGCGGTGACGAACAAGCTCCGAGATCTGGGCTTCGACGGCGCGATGCGCTGGGCCTCGACCCGCACCGCCGAACAGGTCGGCCGGGACATCCGGGCGGTCTGGGCAGGGCTCTACATCGAGCCTCACTACCTTCGCCGGCGGATCGAGCTCTGTCTGACGAGCCGCTTCCCCGAGGTGGCGTTCGACGCGCACGACCAGCTGCGAGTGCATGACGCCGCCGCCGCCCGGCTGGCCGCGATGCAGATGGCGGAGGCGGCTTAGCCATGACCCTCCTCAACGAAACCCCGCGCGATGTCGTCTCGCCCCAGCAAGGCGTTTCGGCCCAGCCCCCTCGCGCGGCAGGGCCGGACTTCACCCCCCGAGGTCCGGCCCAACCTTTCGATGTCATCGAATGCGGAGGATGTGCGCCTGCTGTTCTGGCGAGGCCTTCCGCGACGATGCGGGACTTCGACGACCTCGTCCGCACCCTTCCAACCAATGAACTCGAACGCCTCATGGAGAGCGCCCGATGACCGTCAGCCTCAAGAACGCCGGCCTGATCCCGCTCGAAGCGGTGACGACGATGGGGGTCAGTGCGAAGGAAGGCGAGAACCCCATCGGCTTCTTCGGCACCGGCCTGAAGTACGCGATCTCCTCGCTTCTTCGGCTTGGCCATCGGGTCACGATCTGGCGAGGCCTCGACCGCTACGACTTCGCTGCCGAGCGCGGCGAGGTGCGCGGCAAGGAGTTCGACTTCGTCGTCATGCGCGGGCCGGAGGGCGAGCAACGCCTCGGCTTCACGACGCACCTCGGCGCGAAGTGGGAGATGTGGCAGGTCTTCCGGGAACTCTATTCGAACTGCCTCGATGAAGGCGGAACGCTGGCGTTCGCCAAGCTGCCGCCTGAGGAAGGGCATACGACGATCCTGGTCGTCGGCGAGGCATTCGCAGCCGCCGCTCGCAACCGCTCGGCCTACTTCCTCGACACGCCGCCGATCTACAGCGGCGGGCTGGTCGACGTGCATCGCGGCAAGTCGTCGGGAATCTACTACCGAGGCGTTCTGGTCTCGCCGCTGCTGCGCTCCTCGGCTCTGACCTACAACCTGACCTGCGACACCGACCTCACTGAAGACCGGACGCTCAAGCACAAGTGGCAGGGCGACGCCTACATCGCCCACACCCTGCGCAACTGCACTGACACGAAGATCGTCGAGGCCGCCGTCAGCAACATCGACGGCTATGAGGCCTCGCTTTCCTTCGATGATCCCTGCCCCGAAGCGGCCGAGGTCATCCTGCGCCTTTGCGAGGAGCGGGGGGTCGCATCGGTTGCCGGGTCGGCAGTCAAGGGCGCCGAGGGCTGGGCGCAGCGCGAAGCGAAGGTCAAGCCCTGCACCCTGTCGCCGCGAGAGCAACACGAAGTCGAGGACGCCAAGCGCTTCCTCGCCAGCATCGGCTACCCGATCACGGCGCCGATCACCTTCACCGAAACCCTCGGCGCCGACGTGTTCGGCATGGCCAAGGATGGGCGCATCTACATCGCCCGCGTCACGCTGGCGCGCGGCGGAAACTTCCTGATCGGCACGCTGCTGGAAGAACAGCTGCACATCACCCACGGCTTCAAGGACGAGAGTCGGCGCTTCCAGGACTTCCTGATCGACATGGTCGTGAAGTTCGCGAAGGACGCTGCCTACTCGCAGGCCGCCTGATGCGCTGCCCCTCCTGCCTCCGAGACCTTCCTTCCACGTCCTTCAATCACACCCCTGGCGACGACCGCTGTGAGGACTGTGCCTGGGGGATTGCCGTGCCGAGGCCCGGTCTCATTGCCCGGATCACCGGCGCCATCGGAGCCATCGCCACCCTCTGCCTCGCGGCTCTGTTCTGCCGGGGAGAGCTTCCTGAAATGGAGATCGAATGACCCGCATCACCAAGCTCACCCCCGAGCAGGCCGCGCGCATCCCCGAGTTTCGGGACGCATGGCTTCGTCACGGGCTGTCGACCGAACGAGCCGACCGACCGCGCGCCGAGGCCGGCGTCAAGCTGGCCTATGAAGCGGCGGGGCTCAAGCCGCCCCCCCTCATCATCTGGCTTGATAGCCCGATGGCAGGCGCTATGGGCGCCGCGCTGCTCAGCGGCAGCGCGAAGGCTGGAAAGCAGGTCTGGGCTCAGGTCAGGGATCAGGTCAGGGCTCAGGTCAGGGATCAGGTCAGGGCTCAGGTCTGGGATCAGGTCAGGGCTCAGGTCAGGGATCAGGTCAGGGATCAGGTCAGGGATCAGGTCAGGGCTCAGGTCGGGGATCAGGTCGGGGATCAGGTCTGGGATCAGGTCAGGGATCAGGTCAGGGCTCAGGTC